>Ga0153924_1000013_pt1 | contig 166843 bp, 156 predicted proteins | sample TSNJ008MetaG_FD_104709 | JGI IMG/M metagenome (GOLD analysis project Ga0153924, IMG submission 104709) | Attine ant fungus gardens microbial communities from New Jersey, USA - TSNJ008 MetaG | ecosystem: Host-associated > Fungi > Mycelium > Unclassified | place: USA: New Jersey, Wharton State... | reverse complement strand
GATTTTTCGCCAGGCAAGGCGCTTTTCCGCAGGAATACTTTGTGTATTTCAAGGGAAAGCAACGCGGCATGGCAAAAAACCCGCCAAAAGATGGGTATCTTGCACTTGTGTCAACACTATCTAGGGAGCAGCTGCCAAAAGTCCGGACATAAACTCCTCTGTTGTTACTTTTCCGGAGCGGTTATAACGGTGCAGCATTAAAGTCTCTCCCGGTGAGATAGATAAATAATTGGGCTTTTCGTAGCAGGTCATCAGCACACGAAAACCTAAATCCTTCAAAACCGGGATGCTCTCATCAGAGATCAGCCCATAGGGATAGGCAAAGGCGTTGGGTGTCACGTTACATTCCTGCCATAACAGGCTTTGTAAATGGACAATGTCATCATGCAGCGCTACTTTGTATTCGTCAGACGTCTCCCTTTTTTGGATGAGCGTGCCCTTGCGCCCCCCTTGTAATGCATGCATATTATAGGTGTGATTCCCAATTTCAAACAGTCCGCTCTCCGCGAGCACGCAAACTTCTTCCCAGGTGAGATAGGAATACTCCGAGCTGTGCCGCCCCTCCGCAATTGTCCCTTCCATAAAAGCGCCTTCCACGTTGATGATTGCACGCAGCGACTGCTCCTCCATAATGGGGTAGATATATTTTAAAACGTTATAGTGTCCATCGTCAAAGGTAACCAAAACCGGCTTTTCCGGAAGGGGAATCCCCATATCCAAATAGTTTATGATATCAGAAACCAACACAGTCTGATAACCATGTTCCGCGAGATACTCCATGTCGGAGGAAAACATCGCCGGTGTGATCACGTAATCATTCACAGCGCTCAGGTTATCGATCACCCCATGATACATAATCACTGGCAGGAAAATTCTATGTTCTCTATCTTCCTGGGTTTCCGCGAACACATACGTTATATCTTCCGGCGCGGATAACACCAGATACGCCCCACCTCCGGAAGCAGAAGCAGCTGTCACACGCCTTGAATTGGCTTCAAAAAGGGAAAATACTCCAACCAGTACGGCAAGCGCCATCAGACAAAAAAAATATCTTTTGTGGTGGAATAGAAGTCTCATAACGATACCCCGCTTTTTTCTCAGTTTGGTATAGTGTATGAGGCAAGTGTCCCCAATCAGAATGGATATTTAAAATCATTCGCACGGCTTCAAAAAATTTTCTTGCACAATCAAAGAGCGCTTGGCAGACCGTATCCTGCGCGTGTGATATCATAAGCCGCAAAGCGGCTACAATATCCACGCATCCGTCCACTCTGTGCCCGGATGCGAAAAGGTTATCTTATCCGCGCTCACCGCTTTGCCAGTTCACCAGCAGCACACCGCCTAAAATCGCAAGAATACCCAAAAAACGTAAGCCGGTCATTTCCTCCCGAAAGAGAAACACGCCAATTAAGGAAGCTACAACAGGCTCCACTGTGGCTAGAATTGAGGCTTTTCCCGCTGGTATCTGACGCAGGCCCTCCGTGTAGAGCAAATACGGAATCAGGCAACTGACAATTCCAATCCCCAGTCCACCCACAACAACCCGCCAATCTGCCGCCACTGCCGGAATCCACTGTACCCCCGCCAAAGGTAACGCGCCTAAGGTTGCAAAAAGCAATGTATAAAAGGTCACTGTGCTGGGAGAGTATTTCCTCAGGGCAAAGGTTCCAAAAACGGAATAAAGCGCATAACCAATCCCCGCGCCCAGGCCATAGAGTATGGTCCAGGGATCAGTTCTGGACATGCCTTCCCCGCCAGAGAATACTCCTGTCACCAGGATACAGCCCCCTACCGTGCACACCAGCGCAATACATTTTTTCCCCGTTATGGTTTCATGAAACAGCACCGCAGACATCAGCATGACAAAAATAGGCGCGGTATAGAGCAGTACCGCCGCCACCGCCATGGAGCTTCTTTGGATGGCATTAAAATAACACCAGTTGAAAAACAGCAAGCTAAAAATACCCGTTCCAATAAAGTACCAGCTGTCCTTGAGGTGAATTTTCAAGGCTTTTCTGTCCTTTCGCAGAATCCAGAGGAGAAAAAAGACTGTCGCGGTCAAGCACCGGATCAGCACCGACTGCACGGAAGTACATCCTCCTGCCGTAAGCAGCTTTAAAAATAACCCGATACAGCCCCAAAGAGCCCCGGCGGCTACCACGGATAGGTATGCCCTTTTCACAGTTTCATATCCCCTTCTCTTTTCTTCTCCCTCAATACATCAAATACGCCAGGAGTCCGGAGTTATGCGCTATCAATCAATCAAAAAAGCCATCTTTCTCGCCCGCCCGAACCGGTTTATTGCCCATGTCATGCTGGAGGGGGGACCCGTGGTGTGCCATGTAAAAAATACCGGCCGTTGCCGGGAGTTGCTTGTTCCGGGTGCCACCGTCTATCTGGAGCACAGTAGTAACCCTAACCGCAAAACCGCATATGACCTGATCGCGGTAGAAAAGGGGGCTCTACTGGTCAACATAGACTCCCAAGCCCCTAACCATATTTTCGCAGAGTGGGCACAAGACGGCCGCTTCCACCCTGAACTCACATCACTGCGTCCAGAAGTCACCTATGGCCGTTCCCGCTTTGATTTCCATTGGACATCGGCTACAGCCAGCGGCTTTGTGGAAGTAAAAGGGTGTACTCTGGAAGAAGAGGGAATTGTCCGCTTTCCAGACGCGCCTACCCTGCGCGGTGTCAAACACATGGAAGAATTGATCTCCGCCCGGGCGGCGGGCTATCAGGCCGCTGTCTGTTTTGTTATACAGGTGGAGCATATGTTCTACTTTGAGCCAAACGATGCCACCCACCCGGAATTCGGTGCCGCGCTGCGCCGGGCGCAACAGGCAGGTGTTGAATTAATCGCCTTGGGCTGCCGGGTCTCTCAGGAGGCATTGGTACCGGACCGGACCATTCCAATCAGGCTGTAAAATGAAAGTTTTCACCTTATAAATTTCATATATTTTCTAGAATTTTTTTCTCTCTATTTTTAAACTTCATGATATTCTCCAAATCACGCCTCGTGGTATTGACATTTCGCTTGCCTCGCAGTACACTGTGGATCAAGCAAAGGCGCTGTGAATTGCAATCTGCAATCGCAGTGTCTTTCTTTTTCGCTGGAATCACGCAATGGGGCGTGCTTCGTCTTTCAGAAGGCGGGGCGCGCCCCGCACAATTTTGGGGAGGATGATACTCAATGGATATGGCAATTTGGTTTTTATTGGGCGCAATCTTAGTGTTTTTCATGCAATGCGGCTTTGCAATGCTGGAAACCGGCTTTACCCGCGCCAAAAACGCAGGCAACATCATTATGAAGAACCTAATGGATTTCTGCATTGGCGCAATTGTGTTTCTCCTGCTGGGTTACGGTTTGATGAACAGCTCGACCTACATTGGCGGCGTGGTCGGCATCCCTGAATATGGGATGTTCACCAGCTTTTATGACTTTGACTGGTCCAATTTTTTCTTTCAGCTGGTCTTTTGCGCCACGGCGGCCACCATTGTATCCGGCGCCATGGCGGAACGAACTAAATTTATTTCATACTGTGTATATTCCGCTGTCATCAGCGCGGTGATCTACCCCATTGAGGCCGGCTGGGTCTGGAACAGCCAGGGCTGGCTGGCTGGGCTTGGATATGTGGACTTTGCCGGCTCCTCTGTCATTCACATGGTTGGCGGTATCTCGTCCATCATTGGCGCGGCAATTCTTGGCCCCCGGATCGGAAAATATACCAAAAAGAAGGACGGTACCATTCAGGTAAATGCAATTCCCGGCCACTCGCTTACACTGGGTGCGTTGGGTTGCTTCATTCTGTGGTTTGCCTGGTACGGCTTCAACGGTGCCGCAGCCGGTGACAGCGTGGAATTGGCCCGTATTCTGGGTACCACCACCTTAGCTCCGGCGGTAGCGGCTGTGGTCTGCATGCTCTTCACCTGGTGCAAAAACGGGAGTCCCGATATTTCTATGTGCATCAATGCCACACTGGCCGGCCTTGTGGCCATCACCGCTCCCTGCGCCACGGTAGATGCCGTGGGCGCCATGGCCATCGGCGGTGTGGCTGGCGTTCTGGTTGTGGTTGTGGTGGAGTTTTTAGATTTTAAACTGCACATTGACGACCCGGTAGGCGCTGTGGCAGTGCATGGGGCAAACGGCCTGTGGGGCACCGTAGCAGTCGGGCTATTTCACACAGAAACCGGACTTTTCTATGGCGGCGGAGTCCACCAGCTGGGTGTCCAGTGCCTGGGCGTGCTCTCCATTGCAGCCTATACCGCCGTTACAATGGCCATTGTCTTTTTCCTCATCAAAAAGCTGGTGGGGCTGCGTGTTGAGGACGATGAGGAAATCATGGGCCTAGACATTTCTGAACACGCCCTGGCTTCCGCATACGCCGACTTTCTCCCCTCCGCTCCCGGCTCGTTCGGAGAAACTACTTACGAACCGGTGGACGTGTCAGACTTAACGCCAGAACCGTTGATCCCATGTGGCGTGGACGGCCATCCCGATTCCAAAAAGCTCAGCAAGGTAACTATTTTCTGCAAAGAAAGCCGCTTCTCCGCCCTGCGCGATGCAATGGCGAGTATCGGAGTCACCGGCATGACGGTCAGCCATGTCATGGGCTGCGGCGCCCAGCTGGGAAAGGTGGGCCAATACCGGGGTGTCAAAACCAGCATGAGCCTGCACCCCAAGCTCCAAATTGATATTGTGGTAGCCAAGGTCTCTCCTGCCCTGGTGGTAGCGGCAGCGGAAAAAGTGTTGCGCACCGGGGCCCCAGGCGATGGTAAAATCTTTATCTACAATGTGGAAAATGCTATCAAAATCCGTACTGGAGCGCAAGATTACAACGCCCTTCAGGATGATAACTAACCACGGCATACAGCAGCTCCTCTCTCCACACATGCGCTGCGGACCACCACCGCAGCGCATGTGTTATTAGGCTTCCAAGAAGCGCTCCCGGACATCTAAAGATATCCTTCCTGTCCGCTTTTCTTCTTTGGCAGCACTTTATACCGGCATAATTTCTCCCGGCAGTTGCCACACTGCAAGAGTTCATTGGTTTGCTCAGAAAAACGCTCCGGGTAACGGCGGTAGCGAACCTCCCAACAAATCAGCACCAAGGTGCCGGCCAAAACCAGGCCAATGGCGTAGATATGGGGTACAAGCAGCAGGGGTGCTGTCATCATCCACGCACCCCAGGCAAAAATACGGCAGGTCACACAACAGCGGTTATGCATCATAAAATATTGAAACGGACAAAAAAACAGGACGCAGACCAGATCACTGACATAGTATAGCGCGCACAGGAGCACAAGCTCACTGACTGTTAGAATCCCCACATGGTACAGGAGCCCAAACCCCAAGTTTATAGAACACCAGATAATGAAAACCCCTAACGCAGCCCGATCCTGCTTTTTGACATGTCTTCTGAGCCGCCCGCGGTCACACTCTTTTTCCACAGGCACAAAACGGTCGGCATACTGCTTCATACAACCGGCTGTGAGCCCGCTTTTGGGATTGAGATGCGCTAAAATGGCGCACATCATGAACACCCACAACACATTTGCCGGCGTAAGAAGGCGGAGCCCTGCCCCCTGAGCTGTAAAATCCAGCGCGGTGCGATCCAACAGATACGCCACTCCCACACCGATAAAAATGGCCAGCCGCACCCAGAATTTATGAACATAATGCTTTGCCGTATCCGTTGTCCTCACAAATCCTCACTCACCCTATCTCTGTTACATCTCCCGCCTGCCCTCCAGAGCCCGTATCAGTGTCGCATCATCGGCATATTCCAAATGCCCCCCTACCGGGATGCCGTAAGCCAGGCGCGTGACCTTTACCCCAAATGGCTGCAATAAGCGTGATAGATACATCGCGGTGGCCTCCCCCTCCGTGTCCGGGTTTGTGGCCATGATCACCTCTCCCACCGTTTCCTCAGACACACGTCTCAGCAGTCCCGCGATGTGCAGGTCATCCGGTCCAACATGGTTCATTGGGGAGATAACTCCATGGAGTACATGATACCGCCCCTGATATTCCCGGCTGCGCTCCAAAGCGAGCACATCTTTTGGATCGGCCACCACACAAATGACCCCTTCATCCCGGCGGGGACTGCTACAGATGGCGCACGGGCCCTCTCCATCCGTTAGGTTCTCGCACACAGGGCAGCAATGGATGGCCGTTTTTGCCCCAATGATTGCAGATGCAAAATCCTGTGCCTCCTGCTCTGTCAGCGACAATACAAAAAATGCCAGACGCTGTGCTGATTTAGCCCCTACGCCGGGGAGCTTTGCAAACTGTTCAACCAGTTTTTCCAATGCTGGGGGCAGGTACTGCATGGTTTTAACCTCCATTGGGAAAATTCATTTGATCCAATCCAGACCTTCTATCCAGAACGCACACACTGGCGCAATGCTTCCACCGCTGCAGCCGGATCCTCACGGCCATAGACGGCGGAGCCGGCCACAAGCACATTGGCCCCCGCCTTCACTGCCAAAGGCGCTGTGTCCAGGGCAATTCCACCATCTACCTCCAACTCGCACGCGGGATGATACCGTTCAATGAGCGCCCGCACCTGGCGGATTGTATCAAGTTGCTCCGACATAAACGTTTGCCCGCCAAAGCCCGGCTCCACTGTCATAACCAGCACCAAATCCAGCCGATCCAGATAAGGGAGCACTGTCTCCGCCTTTGTAATCGGCCGCAAGGCCAGCCCTTTCTTTATCCCGCATGCCTCCATCACATCAAAAGCCCTGGCAATTTGTGTGGGGTGGTCCGCCTCCGGGTGGATGGAGAGCAAATTGGCCCCCGCCCTGGCAAATTGCTCTATATAGCGCACCGGCTTGTCCACCATCATATGTACATCTAAAAACAGGCCGGTACAGGCCCGGATTGACTGCACCACGGGGATTCCTATGGTAATGTTAGGGACGAACGCGCCGTCCATCACATCCACATGGAGATAGTCCGCATTGGCGGCGCGGCTGATTTCTCTCTGCAAATTTGCAAAATCAGCTGAAAGAATGGATGGCGCAATTTTTATCATTTCATTTCCCTTCTTTTCTTTCATCATTCCCCAATTTTGCTTCGCCCGCCGTTTTTCCGCCAGGGACGATGGTCGGGCCTTTGGCATAGGATACAGCGCGGAGAAACAGAGCGGCTTACTGTCCGCTCCAGAGGCGCCACGGGACCGCAGACCGCTCCAGGCCGCCCACATTCCCAGGCCGACTGCGATGACCCGGCTGGTCCACCGCTTGAAATAGCCTTCCGCCGGAGGCATCTGCCCTCCGGCGGAAGGCACGAGAAATCAGTCCTTGTGATACAAATAGACGGTACCAGAATCAAACGGCTCTTCTACACGGCGTTTGGCATCCGCCACCTCGGCATCAAACCCCTCTTTGCGCAGGGTTGAAATAATTTCATCCTTATGCTCGTGGCCGAATGCCTCCACAGTAACCTGTAACTCCACGCCGCTTTGCCGGTTGACTGTCACAAACTGGTTGTGCTCCAGCTTGACCACATTCGCTGAGAGCCTTGCAAGGATTTCAGCCACACGCAGCAGCTCTCCCGGCCGGTCAGGCAGATGCACAGAGAAGGTAAACAGCCGGCTGCGGCTGATGAGTCCATGTTGCACCAAGGATGACATTGTCAGCACATCCATATTTCCTCCAGAGAGGATGGAGACCACATTTTTCTCCTTAAAGTCCAAGTGGCGCAGTGCCGCAACAGACAGCAATCCCGCATTTTCCACCAGCATTTTATGTTGCTCCAGCACATCCAGGAAGGCATCCACCAGCTCCACATCCGCAATGGTGATGATCGCATCTAAATTCTCCTGTACATAAGGGAACACCTTCTCCCCCGGCGTTTTCACAGCCACGCCATCCGCAATTGTAGTGACGGAAGAAATTGTCGTAACCCTGCCCATATCCAGGCTGGCTTTCATGGACGCGGCGCCTGTGGGCTCCACACCAATCACCTGAATAGACGGCTTGAGCAGCTTTGCCAGGGTAGACACCCCCGCTGCCAAACCGCCGCCGCCAATAGGGACCAAAATCACATCCACATCAGGCAGATCCTGAAAAATTTCATAGGCAACTGTCCCCTGGCCTGTTGCAATTTCCAAATCATTGAACGGATGGACATACACAAGCTCCTCCTCCTGGGAAAGCACGGAGGCCAGCTCAGCCGCTTCATCAAACACATCCCCGTGTAAAATCACCTTTGCGCCATAGCCCTTGGTAGCGTTCACCTTGAGCAGCGGAGTCCCCGTTGGCATAACAATGGTGGCATTCACTCCTGCGGCCTGCGCTGCATAGGCCAGCCCCTGAGCATGATTTCCGGCAGACGCGGTAATCAGTCCTTTTTCCCTTTGCTCGGCTGACAGCGTACTTATTTTATAGTAAGCGCCGCGAATTTTATATGCGCCGGTCACCTGCATATTTTCCGGCTTCAAATATACATTATTGCCGCAAATGGAAGACAAGTGCGCAGACTGAATGAGGCTGGTATCACGAATCACCCCCGCTAAAACTTGCCGCGCCTGTTTAAACTGCTCCAGGGTCATAATCCAAATCTCCTTTTGACGATAAATTCCATAATAATTTATCATACTCAATTCCAGGGGGAAAGTCAATGTCCCTCCCCATTGCAAGAATAAAAAAAGACTGCCGCAGCGAACGCTGCGGCAGTCTGGCGTATATTAAGATTATTCGAACGTCTCAATAACAACGCCGGAACCCACAGTGCGGCCACCCTCACGGATAGCAAAACGCAGGCCCTTTTCAATGGCAATGGGGGTAATCAGCTCAACATCGATCTCCACGTTGTCGCCAGGCATGCACATCTCGGTGCCTTCAGGCAGAGTAATGATGCCGGTTACGTCAGTGGTCCGGAAATAAAACTGGGGACGGTAATTGTTAAAGAAGGGGGTGTGGCGTCCGCCTTCGTCCTTCTTGAGCACATAGACCTGGCCCTTAAACTTGATCAGGGGCTTAATGGAGCCCGGCTTGCACAGAACCTGGCCACGCTCAATGTCAGTCTTGGCAACACCACGCAGCAACGCGCCGATGTTATCGCCGGCCTCAGCGTAATCCAGCAGCTTGCGGAACATCTCAATGCCGGTCACGGTGGTCTTGCGCTTCTCTTCAGCCAGGCCGACAATTTCCACTTCCTCGCCCATCTTGATCTGGCCACGCTCAACACGGCCAGTTGCAACTGTACCGCGTCCGGTGATGGTGAACACATCCTCAACAGGCATCAAGAACGGCATATCCGCCTTGCGGTCAGGCGTGGGGATGTAGCTGTCAACCGCATCCATCAACTCTTTGATGCAGGCAAAATCGGGATCATTAATATCACCGGAATCGCAGGTCAGAGCGTTCAGCGCGGAGCCCTTGACGATGGGAATCTCATCTCCGGGATAGTCGCGGTCAGACAGAGTCTCGCGGACCTCCATTTCAACCAGCTCCAGCAGCTCTTCGTCATCCACTTGGTCACATTTGTTCAGGAAAACGACCATGGCGGGCACACCGACCTGGTGGGCCAGCAGGATGTGTTCCTTAGTCTGGGCCATAGGACCATCGGTGGCGGCGATGACCAGGATGGCGCCGTCCATCTGGGCAGCACCGGTAATCATGTTCTTAATATAGTCAGCATGGCCCGGGCAGTCAACATGGGCATAGTGGCGGGCATCGGTCTCATATTCCACGTGGGCGGTATTGATGGTAATCCCGCGCTCACGCTCTTCGGGAGCCTTGTCAATGCTGGAATAGTCCTCGTACTGGGCCTTACCCTGCAGGGACAGGTACTTTGTGATCGCTGCGGTCAGGGTGGTCTTGCCGTGGTCAACGTGGCCGATTGTGCCGATATTGACATGGGGTTTCGTACGCTCAAACTTTTGTTTGGCCATTGGAATTTCCTCCTTATATTACATTTGTTTGATTCATTTAATTTGGTATCTTCAACTTAGCAAGCAATATTCTATAGTATTCTTAACTAAATTGCAAGACTATTCTATCCAGCCGGGACTTACTCCTGACTGCGTCCGCGCTCCGCAATGATCTTTTCCCCAATGCTCTTGGGCACCTCAATATAGTGAGACGGCTCCATGGAGTACTGCCCACGGCCTTGGGTACGGCTGCGCAGGTCGGTGGCATAACCGAACATCTCGGACAGGGGGACACACGCGTCAATTTGCTGCGCGCCCGGGCGGGCTTCCATGCCGTTTATCTGGCCGCGGCGGCTGTTCAGATCACCGATGACATCACCCATATAATCCTCAGGGACAATAACGTCCACCTTCATGATGGGCTCCAGGATCACGGCCCCCGCCTTCCGGCACGCCTCTTTAAACGCCATGGAACCCGCGATCTTAAAGGCCATTTCAGAGGAGTCAACCTCATGGTAAGAGCCATCATACAAGGTGACCTTTACATCCACCACATTGTATCCGGCAAGAACGCCGGCCTGCATAGCCCCCTGAATTCCCGCGTCAACCGCAGGGATATACTCCTTGGGAATCGCTCCGCCCACAACCGCGTTGACAAACTCATACCCCTTGCCGGATTCATTGGGCTCCACACGAATCTTAACATGTCCATACTGGCCTTTACCACCAGACTGGCGGGCATATTTGGTGTCCTGCTCCATCATTTTTTTGATGGTTTCCTTATACGCAACCTGGGGCGCGCCCACATTGGCCTCCACCTTAAACTCGCGCAGCAGCCGGTCCACAATGATTTCCAAATGCAGCTCGCCCATGCCGGCGATGATGGTCTGCCCTGTCTCCTCATCGGTATAGGTCTTAAAGGTGGGATCCTCTTCCGCCAGCTTAACCAGCGCGAGGCCCATCTTCTCCTGTCCCGCCTTGGTCTTGGGTTCAATGGCGACCCGGATCACCGGTTCAGGAAATTCCATGGACTCCAAAATAATGGGGTGGGCCGCGTCACACAGGGTATCGCCGGTGGTGGTGTTTTTCAGGCCCACAGCAGCGGCAATGTCGCCGGAGTAGACCTGCTCAATGTCCTCCCGGTGGTTTGCGTGCATCTGCAGGATACGGCCCAGCCGCTCCTTCTGGCTTTTGGTACTGTTCAGTACGGTAGACCCGGTGGACAGATTGCCCGAATATACCCGGAAGAAGCTCAACCGGCCCACAAACGGATCGGTCATGATCTTAAAGGCCAAGGCGGAGAACGGCGCATTGTCATCGGCTGGCCGTTCATCCTCCGCATCCGTATTAGGATTGATGCCTTTGATAGGCGGGATATCCAAGGGAGATGGCATATACTCCACAATGGCGTCCAACAGCTTCTGTACGCCCTTATTGCGATAAGACGTGCCACAGGTGACAGGCACGATCCTGTTTTCCAACGTCCCCTGGCGGATGGCCTTGCGGATCATCTCCGCGGGGATATCCTGCTCCTCCAGGGCAAGCATCATGATCTCATCATCAATGTCAGCACAGGCGTCCACCAGCTTGGTGCGGTATTCCTGAGCCAGCTCCGTCATGTTGGCCGGGATCTCCTCCACGCGCATATCCTTGCCCATATCGTCATAATAGATATCAGCTTTCATCTCCACCAAATCGATGATTCCCTGAAAGGTATCCTCAGCTCCAACGGGCAGCTGAACAGGAATGGCATTGGCCTTCAACCGGTCGCTGACCATGTTTAGGACATTGTAAAAATCTGCCCCCATGATGTCCATCTTATTGACATAAATCATACGGGGAACCTGATAGTGATCGGCCTGGCGCCACACAGTCTCAGACTGGGGCTCAACGCCGCCCTTGGCACACATAACAGTTACTGAGCCATCCAAAACACGCAGGGACCGCTCCACCTCAACGGTAAAATCCACGTGGCCCGGGGTATCAATAATATTGATGCGATGGGAATCAAACTGATTGTTCGACCCACTCCAGAAACAGGTCGTTGCAGCGGAAGTAATGGTAATCCCACGCTCCTGCTCCTGCGCCATCCAGTCCATGGTGGCAGTGCCCTCGTGTGTCTCACCGATCTTGTAGTTCACGCCGGTGTAGTAGAGGATACGCTCTGTGGTCGTGGTCTTACCGGCGTCGATGTGCGCCATGATACCGATGTTTCTGGTTTTTTCCAGAGATACTTTTCTAGGCATAATGTTCTTTGCTCCTTATTACCAGAGTTACCAGCGGTAGTGGGCGAAGGCCTGATTGGACTGCGCCATTTTATGGGTGTCCTCACGCTTTTTCACGGCGCTGCCGAGGTTATTGGCCGCATCCATAAGCTCGCCGGCCAAGCGCTCTTTCATGGTCTTCTCGCCGCGGTTGCGGGCATAATTGGTAAGCCAGCGCAACCCCAGAGTCTGACGGCGGTCGGGACGAACCTCAATGGGAACCTGGTAAGTGGCGCCGCCAACCCGGCGCGCCTTGACCTCCAGGGATGGCATAATATTCTCAAGAGCTTGAGTATAAACCTCCATGGGCTCTTTCCCGGTTTTTTCTTTGATGATATCGAAGGCTCCGTAAACCACCTTTTGGGCCACACCCTTCTTACCATCCAGCATAATGCTGTTGGTGAGCTTGGTTACCAGGATGGAGTTGTAAAGCGGATCAGGCAGAACCTCCCGCTTGGGTACATTTCCTCTTCTGGGCACTTTGCTTCCCTCCTTCATATTGAAATGATTTCATAGGTACTCGAAGTGTCATAATTGAAACTCCGTGTATCAGACAAGTTAGATGTCACGCTGCGCCTGTTCGCGGCGCGCGATAAGCCCCGCGGCTCCATCGCCAAACAGAAAACGGATGTCTTCTTGGTCTGCCGACATCCACTGCGGTCTTATCTTGCCAATCACAATGGCTCAGCGCTTCGCAGCCTGTCCTGTGCCTGCCTTGGAAACATACCCATATTATATATGGATACGCTTCTGTGGCAAAGCGGGTGCTTTGCGCAAAGAGAAGCGCAAAAAGCAAATTCAATGTCGCATGCCGGTCAGGTAAAAAGTTACTTTTTACCTGCCTTGGGCCGCTTTGCTCCGTACTTGGAACGGCTCTGCATACGTCCGCTGACGCCTTGGGTATCCAGCGTACCACGGATGATGTGGTAACGAACGCCCGGAAGGTCCTTCACACGGCCGCCGCGCAGCATGACTACGGAGTGTTCCTGCAGGTTATGCCCCACACCGGGGATGTAGGCTGTCACCTCGTAGCCATTGGTCAAACGGACACGGGCGATCTTACGCAGCGCAGAGTTGGGCTTTTTAGGGGTGGACGTACGCACAGCGGTGCACACACCTCTCTTCTGGGGAGAAGACAGATCTGTTTCGCGGTTTTGCAGGGTGTTCAGGCCATGCTGAAGGGCGGGAGAAGTGGACTTATAGGTCACTTTCTTGCGGCCTTTGCGTACAAGTTGATTAAACGTTGGCATAATTTTCCTCCTTTCTGAAACAAATATTCGCGCCGAAAAGCGCATACACATATATTTTAACAGAATATGGCATTCTTTATTCTGTTAAAAGCAAATTTCCCCATGTAAATTCAAACGATTTACACCAGGGCGGCCACCGCGGCGCCAACAGAGATGCCACAGGCATTACCCAGTTCACGCATAGAAGGTATTTCAACCACCGCAATCCCTTTCTCGCCGCTCAACTGGGCCAGCGGCTCGGTGACCCGGGGATCCGCATCCAAGGCAAGGAATACCTTGCGGGCCCGGCCATCGTTTAATGCCCGGCGTACCTGCTTGGCCCCAACCACCTTATTGGAAGTCTCCAATTCTGCCAGCATGTAAAAGTGGTCCCTCCTTTTCAGGCGCAGCAGGGCTTTCCGCATTTTTGGGCGCAATGACCCCACCACAGCAATTTCCAATTATATCATGTGGTTTTCTATGCGTCAAGCATGATTTTTTGGAATGAGGCAGGTCTTCCGATATACTGAGAATATCCAGATTTTCTTGACAGTTGCTTTTAGGGAGAGTAGAATAAAATGATCTATTGTGACCGCTGTGGTCGACTGCTGTTGGAGGTTTGCTATGACGACAAAAGTGAAACACTCTGTGATTCCAATCTATTTGATTGGTGTCATCTGGCTGGTTTTTGGGCTGTTTTTCTCGCTTCACACTGCGTTTGACTACATTGTCTGCGTCTTGATTTCCGTCATCGGTTTTGTCCTTGGGCGGGCCATCTTCCCTGACAAACTGTATCAGGTGACAGAAGAGGCCAAGACTCCGCCTCCCGCCCAGGAGGACAGGAATTGTGAAGCGCAGACGCCTGATGTCTCCCCAGAGATTGCCGCCCTGCTCAAGGAGCGTGATCGGGCACTCAGTGAAATGCGCAGGCTGAACGAGAGTATTGCCGATGCCGCCATTTCAGCCCAGATTGATCACCTGGAAGATGTCACCAAACGCATCTTAGACTACGTGGTCAGTCGTCCGGAAAAATTGCCGCAGATCCGCCGCTTTCTGGACTACTACCTGCCCACAACCCTAAAAATTTTGAACGCCTATGATCGTATGGATTCCGCGGGAATCTCCGGAGAAAATATTGATACCACAAAGCAGAAGGTGGAAACGATGATAAGTACCATTTCATCCGCCTTTGACCGCCAGTTAGACGCGCTGTTTGGCGATGAGGCTTTGGATATTTCCACAGATATTAAAGTGATGGAAAACATGCTGGCGCAAGAGGGCTTGGGCGGCCTTCAACTGTAATATTAGGAGGAAGAAAAACATGAATGATCAACTGGATTTGAATATGACGCCACAGCTGTCTTTGGACCCATCCGGCGCCACGGCCGCCGCCGTGCCGGAGGCCCCGTCTCTCACCCTTGCTCCCAGCGCGGAGCAGGAGGCGCCCCTTTCTACCAAGGCGAACGCGACCCCGGTCAAATTGGACGAAAGTATGCTCTCAGAAGCAGAGCGCAAAATGGTAAACGAATTTTCACAGAAAATTGATATTACAGATTCTGCGGTGATTCTGCAGTATGGCGCTGCCGCGCAAAAGAACATTGCCGGCTTCTCTGAAAACGCCCTGCAAAACGTGCGCACAAAGGATCTTGGAGAGGTGGGCGATGCGCTCTCCTCCTTGGTTGTGGAACTAAAAACCTTCGGCCAGGAGGAAAAAAGCGGCATTTTCGGCTTCTTTCAGAAGAAGAAAAATGAAATGGAGTCCATTAAGGCGGGATACAGCAAAGCGGAGGTGAATGTGGACAAAATCGTCCGTATCCTGGAAAACCACCAGGTTACCCTGATGAAGGACATTGCCATGCTGGATCAGATGTATGAGCTAAACACCAAGTACTATAAGGAATTAACCATGTATATTTTGGCCGGAAAAAAGAGGCTGGATTATCTGCGTACCCACGATTTGGAGGATATGCGCAAAAAAGCGGAGCAGTCAGGCGCCCAGGAGGACGCGCAGGCCTATAACGACTTCGCAAACCTGTGCAACCGCTTTGAAAAAAAGCTGCACGACCTGGAATTGACCAGAATGATCTCCATTCAGATGGGACCTCAAACCCGCCTGCTTCAGAACAACGATACCCTCATGCTGGAAAAAATTCAGTCCTCTCTGGTCAATACCATTCCTCTGTGGAAAAGCCAAATGGTACTGGCCCTGGGGTTGGAGCACTCCCGGCAGGCAACCGCAGCGCAGAGCGCTGTCACAAATATGACAAACGACCTCCTAAAGAAAAACGCCGATATGCTCAAGATGGGAACCATTGAGACCGCAAAGGAGGCCGAGCGGTCTGTGGTGGATATTCAGACACTGCAGCATACCAATCAGCAACTGATCTCTACCCTGGACGAGGTTATGAAAATTCAGCAGGATGGCACCCAAAAACGCAAAGAAGCCGAGGTTGAGCTTGGCAGAATCGAAGGCGAGCTGAAGCAAAAACTCCTGGAGCTGCGAAGCTGATTTTTTGTGGAATGATATCATTGTTAGGAGTGCATATGAAACTATTTCAAAAAAGATGGGTGGCAATCCTTCTGACTGCAATTATGATGGTTGGGGGAATTGCCATAGGAGCGCAACGAGGAAAAACAGAACCGCCCACAGGTCCAATTGATTCATCTGTCTCCACTGAACTGGACACCTCCCTGTCCACATCAAAATATACAACCTGGTTATGGGACGAGGCGGAGGTGCTCTCTTCTTCCACGGAAAAACAGATTTGCCTTTACAACGCCAACTGGGATAAGCGGTACAACAGCTTAATTGCTGTTGCGGCTGTAAAAAGCACAGATAATCTCTCCATAGACGAATACTCCATCTCACTGGCCGAGGAAATTGGGATTGGCGATGGAGATGCTCTTTTGGTACTGAATATTGGCGGACAGGATGCGTATATCGTCACTGGAAGCGAGTTTTCCACTATGTTAACCGACAGCCTTGCCACGGAATATATGGATACCTATCTCTATGAAGACTTTATGCGTGGAAACTATGACAATGCCGTTTCGTATTTTTACTCTGCTATGAACTCCCTATATATTAACACGTTCGGTACCGGCAATGTGGGCACAGCGCAGGGCGATACCCCCTATACTGCAACCTCTGGTATGCAGACAAGTCTTTTGGTCTTATTAATCGTCTTACTCGTTATTTTGTTTGTCATTGCCAATCTTGTCGATTCCCTCAGATATACAAGCTATCGTACCCGGTATTACGGCATAGCGGCCCCGCCTTATGCCTTCCGGCCAATCCTTTTCTGGCATGGCCCCAGCTATGGCTGGTATCGCCGCCGGTGGGCGCCCCCTCCCCCACGTCCCCCACGCGGTCCGAGAAATCCACCCAGAGGACCGGGCGGCGGCGGCTTCGGCGGTGGGGGCTCCTCCCGGGGCAGCGGTTTCGGCGGTGGGGGCTCCTCCCGGGGCAGCGGTTTCGGCGGTGGGGGCTCCTCCCGGGGCAGCGGTTTCGGCGGCGGGGGCTCCTCCCGGGGCAGCGGCTTCGGCGGCGGAGGGTTCAGCGGCGGCGGCTCCCGGGGCGGTGGTTTCGGTGGAGGCTCTCGGGGCGGCGGCGGTTTTGGAGGGGGCGGTTCCCGGGGCGGTGGCTTTGGTGGACGCCGGTAACGCCCTATGCAGCCATTCTTTTTGATAAAAGCTGCCCCATAAATTGAAATCACCTTGAAGGATGCAATCAAAGGATATATAGGCATGATACCGTCTGGCTCCGTACTTCAAATGGAGTCAGGCGGTATTTTCATGGAACACATTCGAAGCTGCAAAGGAACCACCTAATTTGGTTCTAGAAACACAAACGGAATCCTTTTCCTCATCTCGCCAGACCTACCCACCAGGTGATACTATACCGGCATCGGCACAGGCTTTCCCCACAGTTCCGGATTGTATTGGCACTCAACGCGGGCATAGCAAAGAATTCGGACTTATGAAGCATCAACTGCACCACGGCTTTGTCAGCGATATGTTTAGAATATTGATATGACAGCGAAAAGAGCTCGCTTGGCGCACACATTTCCGCTACGGCACATGCATAGTTTTGTTTTAGCTTGCTGCAAGAGACCAGGATAATCTTCCTTCTGTCACACTCCTATTCGCAACAAGAGATTCCGACAAATCTGCATATGATTTTTTGATTATGTGGGGAAAAATATCAACAAGACACAGTACAACAAATTAAAGCTCTTCCAGGGAGCAGTAGGCCGCGCGAGCGCGGCCTACTGCTCCAAAGCGTTTCGTAATATATCGGACACCAATAGCGGGGTTTGCCCCGGCTGGCCTTGCCATACTTGATGGCAGATGTGGGGAAAATAGACGATCATGTATTCTCATCCTGCCCATGCGGCTATTCTCATCAGCCTGGCGTGATACCGGGTTTTATAGCTCTTTTCCAACGACTTGATGCGCTTGCAGGGGTAGTCCGGGCACTCGTGGCAATTATTTTGTGATGTGTGGGAAAAGATGATATAATCTAACCAGTTTAAGAGGTATAAGTCAGATAGTCGTTGGTTTTAATTATTGGGAAAATGCGCAAGTGTGGAGTGTTTATATTAGCAGGAGGGATTGCAGTGAATAAAGAATTGTTTAAGTTGCCTGTATTAACCTTAATGAGCGGCGTTATGTTGCAAATTGCGGATTATATTACTGCATTGATATTGGTTAGAGATGCTTCCGAATGGACTTTAGAAATGGGAACAATAGCATTTTGCATTCAGTTGTTACTCAGCGTAGCCTTATTTATTGTAATAGGAATAATAGTACGCAAGCTTTATGATCGAAAAAACATCGCAAAATCTGCCACGTTGCTGGTGATTTATTCCATAGTAGTATTGGCATTGGAACAAATAACGCAGTATTTTGGTACATACAACATGATAGTTCATTTTCTGTATTTCCCTGTTTATATATTTACAGTAATTACACATGTGTTGGCAAGAATAAGCAGCGCGGAAAGTATAAATTGGTTATATGTGATTCCCTCACTGTTCGCCCCTTACCTGTTTGTGCTTTTCAGTAAAAAAGCTCCAAACGAAAACTAAAGAAAATAAGCATTTGTGGCTGTACATATTCTCGTAAGAGTGGCCGTTAGCGTGATGTGAGGATGGGTTAAATGAACAATGATTTATTAAGCAATCTTGATAGAATACACACAACACCTTTAGGCAATGAACGAATCCGGAGAAATTTGGATTTGGAAATATCTGATGCTGTTGCATAGTTCAAAAAGAAAATACGAAACGCCAATACTATTTTTCAGCGGGGCAAGAATTGGTATGTGGATATCGATGGCGTGATGATAACGATAAACGCTCATAGTTTCACTATTATTACAGCACGTAAAGTAAAATAATAAGGTGCTCTTATTATCGTAAAAGTATGTTGGCCGTCATGCCCACGCAGCCATCCCGCGCCCCGCGCGGAGTACCGGGAGGGCACAGCAGATGGTGAGGAAATAAATTACCAAGACGCAGACAACAAGTATAAAGCCTCTGCGGAAGGCGAAGGGAGAAGCGCATGGTTACAGAAATGCTCGATAGGATTATTGAAACCGACATATTCACATCCGCAAAGCGTACCGTTGATACGCAGCGCTATGCCATCATGCGCTGCCGGGAGACGTATGGCAACTCAATTGACGAGAATGATATCCACCTATTTCTGATTGGAGCAAGCGTCCAGACGCTCACGTAGGAGCAGCGGGAATTCATTGGCGAGTGTAAATCGGAAATGCACGGGGCGTACCGAGAGATACTTTTCCGGCTGCTGGAATATGGTGAGTTCATGCGCTTGGGGCTCGTCAGCGACTATGACGATTGCCGCAAGCTGCTTACCTCAAAACTGCCGTTTTGGACTAATTTTGAGCGTGCGAAAGAAAAAGCGGGATAAAGGACTGGCATCGCAAGCGGCGCTCAGTCCGGGCACAAACGCCCGCAGTGCGGGCGTTTTGGGAGACATCGGAATCGGGGTCAAAAACAGAAGAAAAAACGGCTTTTGCGGTCATATTCCGCAAAAGCCGTTCAGCTACAGGCATTAAACAGGGGGTCAAACCCGGAAATGGAGGTCAAAATGGGCCAGAAAGTGAAATTTGCGTTCTATCTGCCGCCGGAAAAGAAGGAAGAGCTGGAGCGCCGCTACCACGAGGACGGCAGCCGCAGCATCACAGCTTTCATCGAAAACGCGGTCAATTTTTATCTCAACTATTATCTCAGCGCCAACAACGCCGGCGCGTTCCTCCCCGCGGCGGTCAAGTCGGTCATCGAGGGACGGCTCGGGATGTTCGAGGATAGGATGGCCAGCCTAATGTTCAAGCAGACGGTGGAGCAGGACATGGTCATGAACATCACCGCGGGCAGCTTTGAATATGCGCCGCCAGCGCGGACGCAGCATCGCAAACGTCAAGCAGACCAACGGCCGGCTATCCTTCGAGAGCATCGCACGAAGCGCGGGTGAGGGTTGATGGCGAAGCTCATCCTCAAAAGTCCTTATCTCAAGTGCGGCGGCAAAGGTACGGTCAGCGGGTACATTTCGCGACCACTCCCTGCCCAAGTCTACCCCGGCAGGTGGACAAATCGACCGCAAGCTCCGCAGAAAGATGATGGAAAAGAAAATCGCTCAGGGTCACAGGGCCAACGATCACGCAGAACAGAGCTTTACCATGTCCATGTGACTAAAACAATAAAAGAGCCGCACGATGCGGCAGAAAGGACACTGCATGAAGAAATCCAGATACAAATCCTTTGACGACCTGCCCCTGATGCTGACAGTGCCCGATGTTTCCAACGTGTTGGGCATCGGACTGGCCCACGCATATGAAATTGTCCGGAGGCGGGATTTTCCAACCATCACCCTCGGCTCCCGTATCATCGTTCCCAGGGACAAATTTATGGTGTGGATTGATGAACAGGCAGACAAAAAAGATGAGAGATTTTAATAGCTATTCTCTCGCTTTTGTGGTATGTGTTGGTGTTGACAAGGAGGCGATTTCATGAGCAAGAAGCGCGCAAACGGCGAGGGCAGCATCCGCAAGAAGCCCAACGGCCGCTGGGAGGGCCGATACACAGTGGGGGTAGATCCCGCCACCGGCAAGGCGATTCAGAAGAGTGTGTCAGGCAGGACACAGGCCGAATGCAAGGAGAAACTGAAGCGGGCCATCCAGGGGGCAACCGGGGCGTGGCGATCAACCACAGCGGCGACTACACGGTGGCAGAGTGGTGTCGGCTGTGGTTTGAAACCTACAGCAAGCCCAACATCCGAGCCAGCACGGCTTTCAACTACAACAACACAATTGAGAATCACATCATCCCTGCCATCGGAGCGGTAAAACTGCGGCAGCTGACCTCGCTCCACATTCAGCGGATGTACAACGATACCAAGACACATGGCCGGGTTAAGCGTTTTGAGAAAACCACCGATTTATCCCTCTCCAACAGCTATGTGCGAGGGCTGCACATGATGCTCCACAACTGCCTGCAGCAGGCGGTGAAGGAGCGGCTGATCCCCTACAACCCATGTGACAACTGCCGCATTCCTAAAAAAGAGAAGGCGGAAATGAAGATCATCCCGCCCGAAAAGGTGGGTGCCTACCTGAAAGAGGCTGAGCAATACGGCGTGCTGCCCATTTTTTATCTGGAGCTGACCAGCGGTTTGCGCCGGGGCGAGCTGCTGGCGCTGCTGTGGGAGGACTTGGACGTGGAAAGCTGTATCCTCACGGTGAACAAGCAGGTGACCCGGCAGGACGGCGAGCTGGTGGTTTCGGTACCCAAGACGCAAAACTCCATCCGCAAGGTTGCGGTGCCCCAGCAGACGGTGGAGCTGCTCATCGCCGGGCATGAGCGGCACCCGGACAGCCCTTATCTATTTATGTCCCCCAAGACGGGCAGGATGTGGAGTCCGGAGTCCATTGCCCGCATCCACAAAAAACTGCTAAAGGCCGCGGGCATCGACACCGGCGTGCGGTTCCACGACCTCAGGCACACCTTCGCCACCCTGGCCATGCAGAGCGGCGTGGACGCCAAGACTCTGGCCAGCATGCTGGGGCACTACTCCGCCGGGTTCACCCTGGACACCTACACTCACGTGACTCACCAGATGCAGCAGGGCGCGGCGGATAAGATCGGCGGGTTTATGGAGGGGGCGATGGCAACAGCACCGGAACCGGAGCCGCCAGAGCCTACGGAGGACAATGGATGCAAGGTCATACCGTTCGCTCAAGCAATGTGAGAACCAGCAAGGGAGACGCGAAATGCCGCAGAGTAATGGGAACACTTAGTGACCCGTGCACGAAACTGATGCGGATAATGGAATGAGTGGCATGGTAATTCACCATGCCACTCATTCAGCCTGTCAAAAAAGCCTTTTTACTATGAATGCTAAAGCATAAGTATTCACCTGCTTTTCTATATGAAATTATTGTGCTACAATAAGGCTTGGTAAAGAATCGAAATAGAAGGTTGACGAAGATAGAGGAGGTAGATGACATTGAACGGACGAGATGTAAGGGTAGGTGCGTGCATACTTGCTGGCAACATGGATAGTATGGTTCGATTCTACAGAGATACATTGGGCTTTCATACGGAGTGGGATGGCGGGGATTTCGCGGAGTTTGAGACGGCAAGCGGTGCGCTATCCTTGTTCATATACAGCAGGAAACAATTCGTGCAGGCAATTGGGGAGAGCTACGCCCCTCCAAAGGGAATCAATCAGACGTTTGAAATTGCCCTCTGGTTGCCCAGCTTTGCCGATGTGGATGCGGAATATGAGCGACTATCGAAGTTGGACTTGCAATTTCCGACTGGACAACCCATGACCTTTTCCTTCGGCATCCGCAACTTTTATGTTGCCGACCCGGAGGGTAACCTGCTTGAAATCGGCAGCATGAGCGAAACGTAGTTTGGAAGTTCGAGCCATCACAAAGGCTCCATGTTTGCGCATTTTTTCTAATTAATGCGAGGATTCGGCGTGGTTAGCTTTTCAAGCAGCAGGCAGATAAGACTGGCAAACAGTATTTACATTTTTCTTGGAATGATTTCAAACACGACACGCTGCTGTCGTGTTTTTGTGTTATACTGATATTGGTGATGAAAGATGAAACTCGACCGGCTACTTGGTATCCTTACCATACTTCTTCAAAAAGACCGCGTGACCGCGCCTGAGCTGGCTGAAAAGTTCGAGGTCAGCCGCCGTACAATCGGGCGCGATATTGACGCGATGTGCAGGGCGGGAATCCCCGTAGTCGCCCATCAAGGAAGCGGCGGCGGTATTTCGATCGCCGAAGGGTTTAAACTGGACAAGAGCGTCTTAACGGCAGATGAATTGTCCGGTATTATCGCGGCGCTAAAAGGGATTGGCAGCGTGTCGGAGCAGTCGAATATTGAGCGCGTCTTAGACAAGCTCCGCGCCAATACCGATGCGGTTGTTTCAATGCACGAGCCTGTCATTATTGACCTCGCTTCGCATTACAGGGGGCAGCTTACCGATAAAATCGAACTGATAAAACGTGCTGTGCTAAACGGTCAGGTCATTGAGTTTGACTATTTCTACGAAAAAGGCGAATCCCATCGCCATATTGAACCATACTTCGTTATTTTTCAATGGACGGCGTGGTATGTGTTCGGGTTTTGTTTGGAGCGGTCAGATTTTCGGCTGTTCAAACTCCAACGCCTGTGGAATCTGCGTTTATGTGACGAGAGGTTTGTACCACGCGAAATCCCATCGGAGAAGCGTGACGTCAAAGCGTGGACCAGGGAAGAAAAAGAAAATAAACTGGTCGCGCTGTTTGATCCATCAGAAAAGTATCGGCTTATCGAAGCCTACGGACTCCATTGCTACGAAGAAACAGCCGAGGGCTTGCGTTTTGAAATCCAGTTTACGAAACGCGATTATATTCTCGCCTGGCTGCTTGGCTTTGGCGGCAAGGTGAAAGTGTTAGAGCCGGAATATATCGTGGAGGATTTGAAAACCGCCGCCGAAAATATTTTATCGAGATACAAATAAACAAGACACTCTGTTGTCGTGTCTGCTCTGCTAAAATAACATAAAGAACAAAAAATGGGGGTATAACAATGATTGAATCAAGGTGCGGCATTTTGTGTTGCGAGTGCGAATACAGGGACAAGATGAGTTGCGGGGGCTGTGTACATATTGACAAGCCGTTTTGGGCAGAGAGCCCCTGTGGTGGCGATTCCTGCCCTGTGAAAAGTTGCTGCGAAGGCAAAGGTCTGGAGCATTGCGGTAAATGCAGTGACTTTCCCTGCGATTTGCTGGGCCAATTCGCCTACGACAAAGAACAGGGCGATGATGGCAAGCGCATTGAACAATGCAGGAAGTGGGCGGTGAGCGAATCATGAAGAACATCTATGTTTACGTTCTTGATACTTTGGCCGATTGGGAACTGGGGTATGTCACTGCGGAGCTGAATTCCGGTCGATTTTTTAAAAAGGGCGCGCAAAGTGTGTCGCTCAAAACAGTAAGTTATTCTAAAGAGTCAATCCATACAATGGGCGGGCTGACAATCATGCCCGATTGCGTGATCAACGATATTATTGTGAGTGAAACAAGCATATTGCTATTACCTGGCGCAGATACATGGAATGACCCAAAGCATGGCGCTATCATCGAAAAAGCAAGCGAATTTCTCTCTTTAGGCGCTACGGTGTGTGCAATCTGTGGGGCTACCGCTGCGCTTGCGAGCTTCGGGCTATTGGATAAGCGTCCGCATACCAGTAATGGACCGGGATTTCTTGAAATGGTTTCTCCTGGTTATAAAGGGCAAAGTTTTTATATAGACAAGCCATCAGTAGCGGATAACAACCTGATTACCGCAAGTTCCACCGGAGCTTTGTTATGGGCGAAACAAATACTCTCGCATTTAGGTGTTTTTGAGTCAAACACACTGGAATCTTGGTATGAATATTTTAGTACCGGTGAGCCTGAACATTTCTTTGCCCTCATGCAAACTTTGCCGTCTTGCAATGAAAACTGATCCACCTTTGTCATAAACAAAACGGGGACATAGACCATGCTGCGCTTGTTATTCATAATACAGGGTATAAGCAGTTAATTCATCTTCTCAACCAATGACAAACGAGCGGCATGATTTGCAACCATGCCGCTCGTAGTATTTTGGTGTGATATATGAAGGAATGTGTCATATCAGAGAATACCATGGATTTTGGAAATTTGTAAAGGTCAGACAATATAATTGTCAAGTGTACGCCAAAATATGCGTTTTTGAAGCCCGTTAGGGATGGGTTAGGGATTTTGCGCTTACGATGGCGGGAGAAGCCCCTCCACAGTGAAATCTTTCTTGTCCCAAATCAGGCAAATCAATTTGGGATAACACCCTGAAAAGCAACTCTAAAACGCCAAAAAACCGCCTATTTAGGCGGTTTTTCAAGGAATTTTGGTCGGGATGACAAGATTCGAACTTGCGGCCCCCTGCTCCCAAAGCAGGTGCGCTACCAAACTGCGCCACATCCCGATATTAACTTTTTACCTGTTTCGTGCCACATCCCAAACACGCACGATAATAACCAAACTTTGCTACACCCGGAAATGATATTGCTCCGTCAGCTGACGAACCTGAATTAGTATAGTACATTTTTCAAAAGAATGCAAGTATTCTGATCAACATTATTCTGGCTTTTTCTTCAGAAGGGGATCCAAGGCTAAGGCAGGTGCACTTGCCTACACTCGCAGTCCCGATCCCCTTCAAAAGACGGCGCTGCTGATGAGAGAAAGGACGGATCTGCCACAATTTACCGCCTCCATTACAATTTCCGGCTGTTTCAATCTATCTCCAGCATCGGAATTCCCTTGTTTTTATCCTTCCGTTTTTCAGATTGGCTGAACAAGAAGGCGTCTGCCCCAGGCTCCCCTCAGTCTCTTTCCTCCAGCCTCATAGAGCCGCTTTGCCGGCATTCTCGGCCTTCAGCGAATTGAAGCATATCTATCTCGCGGACGAGGATATGAACCCCTTTGACATTGGCAATGTGATGTGGGCGATGACCCCCCGCCTTCAGGGCGATACCGATATCATCACAATTCCCGGTGTGTGCTGCCACCCCTTGGATCCATCAAAATGGGTTCAGACCTGTTTTTAGGCGCCGCCATGGAAAAACAACGGTTGATTGCCGCCATCAGCGGCGTTTCAGGCGCGCCGCTGGCTCTGACTTTTTTGCGCCACCTGAGGGCCTTTCCGGATATCGAGGTTCACCTGATCTGCTCCAGGGGCGGGGAATTGACCCTTACCCATGAAACCGGGCAAACACTGGAGGATTTACGCCCGTTTGTCCACCCCAACCACCCCAACCACCCCAACCACTCCCTCGGGGCCGGCCCCGCCAGCGGCAGCTTCCGTACCATGGGGATGGTTGTGGTTCTCTGCAGCATGAAGACCCTTACCGGAATTGTTATCGGCTACTCCGACTCCCTGCTTCTGCGGGCGGCGGATGTGACCATGAAGGAGCGGCGGCTGGTGCTTATCCCCCGCGAGTATCCGGACTCCCTCTGCCAGTCACTTTGAAAAAAGAGCAAACACCAGATTTGATCCCTGGTGTTTGCTCTTGATGTTCAGGCCGTTATAGATCAAGCGGCTTCATCGTGGGGAACAAAATAACTTCCCGTATGGTATCAGAATTGGTCAGCATCATAACACAGCGGTCAATTCCGATTCCCATCCCGCCTGTGGGCGGCAGGCCGTACTCCATAGCCGTAATGTAATCCTCGTCCATCATCCCGGCCTCATCATCCCCTTTGGCGCGCAGCTCCACCTGTTTTTGGAACCGCTGCTTCTGGTCAATGGGATCATTCAGCTCAGAGAAGGCATTGCCCATTTCAGAATGACAGATGAACACCTCAAACCGCTCTGTGAGGCGGGGGTCAGCGGGAGAGCGCTTGGCCAGAGGCGAGACCTCCACCGGATACATGGTGATAAAGGTGGGCTGAATCAGCTGCATCTCCACCTTTTGGTCAAAACATTCGTATAGAGCATTCCCCCAAGTCTTTTCCGCAGTATCGGCCAACTCCACACCAATGGACTTTGCCGCCGCAACCGCCTCTGCGTCATCACGAATCTCCATAAAGTCAATGCCAGTGTACTGCTTCACAGCCTGGGCCATTGTGAAACGAGGCCAACCGGGGGCCAAATTTACATCATATCCCATCCATTGAATCTCATAGGTTCCTAATAACTTTTCCGCGGCGGAAGAGATGATTCCCTCCGCGATATCCATCATCACACTGTAATCCGCGTAGGCCTGATACAGTTCAATGGAGGTAAATTCCGGGTTATGCTTGGGATCCATTCCCTCATTGCGAAAAATACGCCCAATCTCATACACCCGCTCAAAGCCGCCTACAATCAGCCGCTTTAAGTGAAGCTCTGTTGCAATGCGCATATACATATCAAGATCCAGCGTGTTGTGGTGGGTGACAAATGGACGGGCCGTGGCCCCGCCGGAGATGGTATTGAGCACCGGCGTCTCCACCTCAAGATAACCCATGTTGTCCAAGTAACTGCGCACATGCTGAATAAACCTGGTGCGGATTTCAAACGTGCGGCGCACCTGCGGGTTCACAATCAAATCCACATACCGCTGGCGGTAGCGCAGTTCCTGATTGGTCAGGCCATGAAACTTCTCCGGCAGCGGAAGCAGCGACTTGGAAAGCAGTGTGATTTCCACGGCCCGCACAGACATCTCGCCGCGCTGCGTCCGGAACACCTCGCCCCTCACACCTACAATATCGCCGATATCCATCTTTTTGAAGCAGTTATAGTTCTCTTCCTCCATCTCATCCTTGCGGGCATAGATCTGGATGCGACCACTGCCGTCCTGCAGGTCGCAGAAGGCCACCTTTCCCATTCCCCGTTTGGACATGAGGCGCCCGGCAATGGAGACCGGACTCCCCTCCAAGGCATCAAAATGTTCCTTGATGCCACCGGCATGTTGGGTCACATCAAATTTTGTAATGGCAAAGGGGTCTCTCCCGCCCTCCTGCAGCTCCTTGAGCTTGTCCCGGCGAATTTGCAGCAATTGGGAATAATTTTCCTCCTGAGGTAGTTCCTGATTGTTCTTTTCCTGAGCCATGAAACTGTGCACTCCTATCTTTGGTGAGGCTGCGAAAGCGTCCCTACCGCTCTACCTTCAAAATTTGATACTCTATGGCGCCCTCAGGTGCCTCTACTACCACACTGTCCCCCTCATTTTTGCCAAGCAAGACCTTTCCCAGAGGGGAATCCTCTGAAATCGTACCATTCATGGGGTCGGCCTCTTGAGAACCAACCACGCGGTAGAGCATTTTCTCGTCAAACTCCTTGTCAAGAAGCGTCACGGTACTGCCCAGGCGAATATAGTCCACATCGTCCGTCTCCTCTATGACAATGCAGTTGGCCAAAATATTTTCAATCTCGGCAATCCGGGAGTAGAGCTTGCCCTGTTCGTTTTTTGCCTCATCATATTCGCTGTTTTCCGACAGATCGCCGAAAGACCGGGCCTCCTTGATTTGCTCCGCCACTTCCTTTTCCCGGACTGTTTTGAGATAGTGCAACTCCTCTTGAAGTTCCTTATGATGCTCAGGACTGAGTTTAAATTCCTTAGCCATATGATTTCATCACCTTTCGATTCAAACCGGCTAGGCCGGTAATTATACATTTAATAATAGAAATTAAGTATAAAAACGCAGTATGTGTCATTATAGTAATTTTGGTTTTGGATGTCAAGAGATTTCCAAGTCATCCACAGAAATTCTTCCCGTCTCCCACAGCGCCGTGAGCAAAGGGAACTTCTGGGTTTCCTCGGACTCCTCTCCCCCGCCGCGCAGCGCAATTGTCACTCCGGCCAGATCTGGGCAATCTCCAGACAGGGTAATCACGACCCGGCCGCTTTGCTCCACATGCTCGTCAAAGCAGATCACTCCATCCACGTCACCTCTGTCCCGTTGGGGCGCAATGCCCCACTGGCGTTGCAGCCAACGGATTAAATTTTCCCCCCCTACAGGTGCCGAGACGACAACGGAGCGCACGTTTGGCGCCAAAGCCTGTGCGGCCAGCGTCATATCTCGTTCGGTACGCCGTCCACGCAGGGCCACCGCACAGCGCTTTGGTTCGAGTCCGTTGCGGCGAAGGGCCGCCAATAGAATATGCCCGCTGATCACCCGTAAAAAAGAGGTCGCTTCCACCGGCTTCAGCCCGTACGCCTCTAATGCCTTCCAGCCGTCAAATCCCTCTGGTACCAGTACGCGGCTGACTGTTTGACAGGCGAGGATTCGTCCCGCTTTTTTGAGCCGTCTGCGCGCCCAGCGTCCGTCCGGAGACAGCGTCACGCGGAAGACCGTCAGCCCCAAAACCTGGCGCCGCTCCCCCTTGATTTTTCTCCCTGCCGCTCTGTCCCACACAATCTGCCCCAACATTGCCATCCCTCCTGCCGGGGGCTGTTTGAAAAATCCAAACGCCCCGATTTTTCAAACAGCCCCCAGAACAGGATATGCGAGGAGGAGCACAATTAGTTATTTTTTTGTTTCATAGAAAAAGCGCCGGAAATCAACGCTCCAGCGCATATTCATAACGCCTTAACTCTGCTCTGTGACATTTCCAGCCGGGCATCAACAGCCCCATCAAATTGTAAAAACCCTCTCCATGGTTGGGGTGCACAAAGTGTACCAGTTCATGCAGGGCGACATAATCCTGCAATGTATCCGGGCAGCGGGCCAGCAACAGATTCAATGTGATGTATCTCTGCTTATAATGACAATTGCCCCACTGGCTCTTCAGACTCCGCAGACGAATTTCCGGAACCGGCACCCCAAATGGCTTCACAAGGGGGTATACCCGCCTGACTGCGGCACATAATAACTCCCGGCAACGGGCCTCGTCCGGCTCGGGGCTTAAAGCAAGATGTTCCCGGTTCTGTCTGTCAAGATGTTTCTGAATCCATGCGCTCTTCTCCCGCACCAGCTCATCCGCCCGAGCCGGAGCGCAAGCCCCGGGAACCGACAGGCACACCTCTCCGCCCTTTCTGACGCACAGGTTCATATGCTTCACGGGGCGAAAAACAAGGGTGTATGTGATTTGCCCATGCTGGGTATTCACCAGGCGCAGCTGTCCTGAAATCACAGTGTTTCCCATTTTAAAGCAAAAAATCCTCATCCTTTAATTTAGAAAAGTCCGTCTGTACAGGGCGGACCGGTACCCGCAACAGCGGATCATACCGAAACGCCCGGCAATGGGAGCCGGCGGACATGACTCCCTTTTTTGCGCAAATCACCTGCTCATCATTCAGCGCGCGCCCCCGGACGCAGTACACGCAGCGGGGCTCCATCTTCTTTTGAAACAGTGCCACAAAGCTCTCTCCTTCCGCAAGCAACGGTTGGTCGTTTTTTTGTAAAGCATGCTTTGTTTATTATACCGCGCTTCCACGTCTTTTTCCACTGCTTTTTTTCACCGCAACGGCTCCAATGGCCATAAAAATGAGCCATACACCCCACGCAATTACAATGGAGATAGAAAACGCGCTCTGAAAATCCAGCGCGGCCAGAACCTCCACCTGTTCCGTCAGATAGTCGGATACCGGCACCGCTTGCGGGAGCCGCCCTGACAAAAGGGCCATAAACCCTGCGGAAAACAGGCCATGCAGAAGCTTCCCCACAAAATAGGTGCGCATGGAAAGACCGCAATCTCCCAAAAATGCCAATACCTGACAGTGAACAGACAGTCCCGCCCAACCCAAAATAAAAGCCGCCATGGTGAGACGTCCCGCGCTGACCCCATCACCCGAGAGGGTGGCCACGCCGGAGGAGACCTCTAAAAATCCGGTCAGCAGACGCTTGGCCCACTCCACATTCATCCCAAGGGGCGCCAGCAGTGCGGCAATTCCGCCAGCTGCCAAATCCATCACTCCGGAGAGAAACAGCATGCGGATGGTCACGGCAAAAAACAAAACAAACGCACAGATGTTGAGTACCGAGGTCAGACCGCCCATCACCGATTTTGTAAAGGCGGCGGAAAAGGACACGGCCTGAAACTGCGGCTGGAGAGACGCGCCTTTGCCCGGCCGGTCCATGGGCTTATAAAATCGAAACAAGACGCCCACACACAGGGATGCAGCCATGTGTGTGAGGTAAAGGAGCAGTCCAACTCTGCTGCTGGAGAACACGCCCGCCCCCACCACACCTAAGATAAACGCGGGACCGGAATTATTGCAGAAAGCCAGCAGGCGCTCCGCCTCCGTTTTACTGCACTGCCCATTTTGGTATAAAGAAATGGCCGTGCGCGCCCCCACAGGATAGCCCCCCACAAAGCCCAGCGCCAACGCGGTGGCACAGGCTCCATTGACGCGGAACAACGGCCGCATGATCCCCTGCAACAGCCGTCCCAGATACCGGCTGAGCCCCAATTCCACCACCAGCGCAGACAGCACAAAAAATGGAAAGAGAGATGGAATGATCACGTTGGCACACAAGAGAAGCCCCTCTTTGGCCGCCTCCATCCCCTCCCTGGGCCATATGACCAGCGCCGCTGCGGCGCACAACAGCGCCGCGCCCATGAGCATATCCCGATAGGTTTTCTTCCCGATCATCTTTCCCATTGCCGTCACCCCTCTCCAAAATCCAATTTTCCTTTTACTGTATGCGCCGGCAGACATTTTTTGCCTGTCCGAGATGGAAAATCATTGGATCACGCGGGGCTGAGTCATGTTCACACGATACAAATTGACCGGAAGAAGGAGATAAATTTAACCGACCTATATACTGTTTCTTTGCCTAGAGCGGCAACATCCCAATACAAAGGATATATCGGTCTTAATGCTGATTCGTTTATATCACTTGAGCATTCCATTGATACAAATTTACAACACCAAATGTGTTTTGTATTTCACTGCTTGACAAATATAAGAAAACTGATATTATGATGTATATACACCAACAGCGAGGTGGGGACAATGTCAGAAAGACAAAGCAAAACCACATCATCCTGCTACTGCCTAAAAACCCGCAGGGCATCTGCGGCCCTTACAAAATTCTACGACAATAAGCTTGCGCCTTGCGGTGTCACGGTCAGGCAGTATTCCTTGCTGCTCAATATTTCACAGGCAGAGAATTGCAGCGTCAAAGAGTTGGCTGACATGACCGAATTAGACCGCTCCACCCTTGCCAGAAGTTTGAAGCCGTTATATCAACAAGCTTTGGTCATCGATACAAAAGAACTGGGAACACGAAACAGCCAGTTAGAATTGACCAGAGCAGGTAAACAGACCGTTGAGTGCGCAAATCAACTGTGGGCCGAGGCACAAGAAGTGGTTGAAGAAAAGTTTGGCGAGGTCGGGCTTCAAAAACTGGAGATGGTGATGGCAAGGCTGGAAACGCTCTGATTTTCCCTTTATGGTGTATATACACGATTACTGATTTACCGTCCCGGCCAGTTAGGCAGCGTGCTGACCGCCGTGGTAAACAAGCGGGAAAATGGGCGCACCACCTCGGTATATCTTGTAGAGGGGGTTCGATAGCGAGAAAACGCACGTTGCGGATGCCACCTTCACCCTGTATCACACAGAACAGGTCGAACTTGTTGCCCATGATGTAAATACACAAATTTCAACTATGAAAGGATTGTTAGTGATGGAGCAGAAAACAACAACCATGTACAGCCCCTTTGAAATTGGGAACCTGACGGTCAATAACCGGCTTGTACGCAGCGCAACGTTTGAGTTCGGCGCGGATGATGGAAAGATAACACCGAGAATCGTTGAGCTGTACCGCCAGCTTGCCGAGGGTGGCAGCGGACTTATCATTACCGGAATGCACGCGGTTTTGTCCAGTGCAAGGAGCAGCCCGGTCATGGTAGAAACAACTTATGACGGGTATGCCGATGATATGAAGCAGATTGCGGATATCGTGCATAAAAATGAGAGGCTGTTATTTGTCCAGTTGAACCACGCCGGATATAAGACGGCCCAAATCCCCGGCTATGACCGAATTGGCGTGTCGGAGCAGGAGGTCGCGGAGGGCTTCACCTACCAAAAAGCAACGCCGGAGAAAATCGCGGGGATTGCCGAGGCGTTTGGAAAAGCGGCAAAACGCTGTAAAGACGCGGGCTGTGACGGGATTCAAATCCATGCCGGACACGGTTATTTGCTCAGTACATTTCTCTCTCCCTATTACAATCACAGGACGGACGCTTACGGCGGCCCTATTGAAAACCGCGCCCGCATCCTGTTTGAGGTTTATGACGCGATACGCAGTAAGGTGGGAAATAGCTACCCAGTGGGGGTGAAGCTCCATTTCAGCGATAGAGTTTCGCCCTCCATTACCCCTGATGAGTGCATCTATGTGTGCAGGGAGCTGGAAAAAAGGGGCATCGATATGATAGAGATAAGTTCTGGCTTATCCCTTAAAGGGAATAAGGATTCTGTCTCAACGCCGCCAGTTCCAGATGGCAAAGAGGGCAACTTTTTGGCTGGTGCGAAACAGGTTGCCGATGCAGTTCAGGTACCCGTCATCAGCGTGTGTGGATACCGGACACCAGATTTTATTGAACAAACATTAACTGAAACATCCGTAACCGCCGTTTCGCTTTGCAGACCCCTTGTTCGGGAGCCTGATCTCCCCAACCGTTGGAAATCGGATCGGACAAAGGCCATCTGCATTTCATGTAGCCGCTGCTTTCTGTCAAAAGGCATTGTTGCCTGTCAGATAGAACAATAGGAGGGACGCCCGATGAAAAGGGCGGTGCTGTACTATTCCAAAACAGGAAACAAGAAGAAAATGGCCGAAGTGATTGCTGGAGGTATACAAGCTGTAGCTGGCGTTGAAGCAAACGCTTTTCCCATTGATTTTTCAGATTTGTAATAATTCAGTGCCTCAAAAAAGCGTTCAGATCTTTCGTCCCTACTTTCAATTCAGGCCCGTAGAAGGGAACCCCTTAACCAGTTTTTAGTATTCAATATTTTTCATTACTATCATCTCCACTATAGAATATATTTAATAATAACATATTTTGATTTGCGGGATTTATCCCGCAAATCAAAATATTGTCACAGATAGAATTGTATTGGGATATATCGCGCAAAGGAGGGTGAAACATGAGTCTTAAAGATGCTATTGCATATCGCATAGAAGCGTTATGCAACAATAAAAAATTAAACGTAAGCAGTCTAGCATATCTTTGTGGTATGGATCGCTCTACTATTTACAGCATTTTGGGCGATAAAAGCAAAAGTCCAGAGGTCGCCACAATTAAAAAAATATGCGATGGGCTTGGAATTACGCTCGGGGAGTTTTTCAGCACACCTGAATTCGATAGTTTGGAACAGGAAATACAATAATAGGTTTTGACATTCCCTGCAGGAAGCCTTTCTGTTGGCTCAAATTTATTTTCTTAAGAAACACGTTTTAGCGCGATAGAACGAACGTAACAGATTTATCTTTGACGAATCTTCGGCGGCCATAGGGCAATTTCGTGGACTTGATAGGTGGTCAAATAAGGAAGTGCTGGATGAGCAACTATAAATATCAAAACGTTTGAAGCATTGAGGAATATCAAGAAATAACTAATACAAAAATCAAAATGCTCAAAACGAGACTTGAAGCAGAAATTCCTTTTGTGGATGAAATACCTATATTTAGAAATTGTGAATTTGATATTGATAAATTACTCAAAAATATAAATAAATATATTGCACACGTAAGTTTATTAGAAAACGAGCTTGATCATACTGGCTTGAAATCAACGTTAAATTATTTTTCGAGTAATTTTTGCGCAAAACCTGTTCCAATGTTTCGTGCCGGATATCATCAAAAAGCACATTGCAATACTAAAAAACTGGCATATACATCAGGTATATAGATAACGTATAAAATGAATTTTGGGCCAATTTGAGCAGAAGAAATAATTAGGATTGTGAAATTATAAAATAGGTTGTATAATTAAGACATAAACGCATATTTAAGCTTGAAGAGCAAATAAATAAAATTGAAATAATTATTTTCCGACCAAAAGTAATCGGATTTAAAACACTAATTTCAGATGAGTTCATTCATAATGAGGAATGAGCAATTTTCCCTCTCTCGGGAGCGGCTTTTGCGTGTCCAAGGCGATGGCAGTCATATACTTTCTTGAGGTATATGACCCACTTTAACACATTTCGCTTTACAGCAAAGTGTCCGAATGGATCCCTGCCGTTGGCTTGCGGCGTAGAGGCCGCGAAAAAGTGACCGTTTGTCGGTGGCATTTTCGCTGCTTCCCGCGTTTCTGAATTTTTCGTCCATAAGCGACCCGCCTACCTCGGGCCAACTTCGAGCTGTTGACAAAGCCCCTCTGCGAAAAAGCATATCAAAAGAGCTCTTGATTTCTGCCAATAGCAAACATGGAAAACCGATTTTGCAATATTGAGCACTTGCTATTGACTACAGAACCCTGATTTTCTGACTTTTTGAAAAGCTCATTGTACACTTTGACGAACGCAATTATTTTTTTAGACTTTGTCAACAGCTCGAACTTAGCCCGAAGTTTTATTGAAATTGCGGCGGATTTTGTGGTGAACATACCACGGTGTTGTTTATTTCAGATATAAAATGTATTGGAACATATCTCTCATCCATTCAACAACATATCTGTGAGAACATTTACTTCGGGAGGGAACAAAAAATGCCTGCTGATATCGGAAAAGTAGATCTAAGAAGCATGAAGACAGAAAAGGCATTGGATATTGCAATGTTCTCACTTCTTAATAACAGAAATTTCCGAAAGATTACAGTAAAAGATATATGTGGTGAGGCACAGATAAGCAGGGCTACTTTTTACGCGCATTTTATCGACAAATATAATCTATTGGAGTATTGGTTAATGTACTTAAAGCCGGAAGGCATAAATAAAGATGACTGTTATGAGCAGATAGAAAAAACAGTCAATCAATTTATACATAAGCATGCGACAATCATTAAAAACCTGATTTATGATGCTGATGATCAGACCTTGGACATATTGTTTAATTCTATTTTATCCACCTTTGGTTTCAATGCTGCAAAATATGATAACGGAAAAACAAATCCTAAGTATGTTGTTTTGTCCAATTTTTATGTCGGTGGTGTGTTTAATTATTTTTTATGGCAGGTGAAAAACAAGTTTCCATCGGATGTAATGCCGATGAATGTATATTTATATGAAATTATTACGAAATTTCAAGAGCAAAACTTTTAATATGCTTCAAATAGCCAATGAAAGAAGTTGTATTATTGTATGGGTAAAACAATGACTAAAATGGAACAGTTACAGGCACTTAAAAATAACGAAGGCATTCAGTATCTTCTAAATGAGGCGTATAAAATATTAGGGAACCCCATATTAGTACATGATATGGATTATAAGATAATAGCGCTTACGGAAAATATTGTCACTGACGACCCAATTTGGAATGAATTTGCCGCAACCGGCACAATCAGTTCTGATTGGTTGGAGTTTTATAAAAATGAAAACTTTCTTGATGCTGTGGCAAACGCAAAAAAAATTGCTTTTCTAATGAGTGACAAATTAAAATATGAAAGGATTCTGGGTAAACTTTTTAATAGGGACAACATTCAAATTGGTATCGTATCTATGGAGGCCCATAAACCATTTTTGGACGATATCGCTAAACTGTTTGAATGTTTTTGTGATATTCTTAATAAAGAGATTGCGACAATTGAATATTACCGAAATTATGGACAGGAATACCAGGAAACTTTGATAAACAAATTGATTGAGGGAAGAATTGAAGACAGGGAAAGTTATTCTGCCCATGTTGAAAGTATTTACATGAACCTTAAATACTTTCTTTATTTAGCCCTCGCTGATATTACTCTATATGACCCTACATATACCAAACTCCCATATTTTCTGGATTTATTCAAGTGCACGCAGCCTGCTTTTAAATATTCTATATATTCCAATTATATAGTGATTATTATTAGTTCCGATGATGAGATGCTCAACGTAAAAAAAGACTTGATTAAGCTAAACAAGCTTTTTGAGCAAAACAATATATATGTCGGGATAAGCAGTTGCTTTGAAAATCTGTTTGAGCTAAACAAATATTATGTGGAGGCTGTCAATGCGTTAAATTATGGGCTAAAAAGCAATAGCGCCCAGCGGGCTTTTCAATATTGTGAAATGAACCAGAATTCTTCGCAATCTATTTGACACTCAGAGAAATTTGTAAACTATAATACAGATTAAAAAAAATGTAAGTTGAAATAATATACACTATACAATATACTATATCCATTATATGCAACTTAAAAGAATAAATTTTGAGGTGAAACTATGGATATAACAATTAGCTTAGAAACTCGCCCATCCAAACAGGGGGTTTTATCGGAATTGCGGTACAGTATTGTTTCAGAGAACCTTTATCAGCTTGAGTTGGGTGAATATCATGCATATGGGATACAGATCATAGCTCCTGATCGTATGGACGTATTACATGATGTTTCTGTCTGCAAAAAAACAGCGGAATGTGTGGTGGCGCTTTTAAATCATTATGAGGTATCCCCTGTACATCTATATGATGTTGTATTGGATTTTCTTCCTTGAATAGTATTCTATCACTTATGAGTATAATTTTATGCACACCGTAAAAAGAGAACGTCTCAATATAGTGGCGTTCTCTTTTGCGTATTTCCCGTCTATTGACACTACCTACTACCTCCTCTGCACTTGTTTTCACAATCATTTACACACAAATCATCTGCCCCTTGGAGCATTGTCGTGTGGCGGTTGGCATTGCCGTCCTTTTATATTGGATGGAGGGAGCCGGTAGTGTTTCTAAGAACCTGTATTCACAGATGGAACTGCCGAAGCGGCGCGCAGCTTTTTTGCCGGACAAGGCAAATTTTTGCAGAAATCATTGGTTTATTCCAAGAAAATTTAACACGGTATGGCAGAAAAATCACCGTTGATACGGTGTTTTTAGCTGCGCTGGCAAGCTTATCCCTCCTCGGATTCATGTCCCCGCAAGCTGTGTCACACGCAAGGTGAAGCGGTCTGCGTTTAAAATCTGCACTGCCGTATAAATAGGCGCTCCGTTCTCACCATAGGTCACACTTTTGACGAAAAGCAGCGGCGTATGCTCCGGAACGTTTAAAAGCAGCCCCTCCTGCCTTGTGGCGCGGCAAACCTCAATGTTTTTCTCCGACCTGACTACCCGCACATGAACCCTGGTTCTTAAAATTTCAAACAGGGAGACGTCCTCTAGCGACTCTTCCAGCAGGAAGGCGTAGTCCATGGAAAAATAGGTCTTCTCAATGGCCACCGGCTCACCATCGGCGCAACGGACACGGGCAAAATAGATCCCCTCGCTTCCCGGCTCTGTTCCCAGGCTTTTTGCTGTCTTTGGATCCAGCAAAACCTTTTCGCAGGCAATGGTTCTGCTTCCGGGAACCAAGCCCTGGCTGACGCAGTTTTGGGAAAAACCGCCCAGATTGCTGCTGTCCCGGTTGAGTTTTGGTTTTTTGACAAAGGTGCCCTTTCCCTGTTTGCGCTCCACCAAACCTTTTTCGCTCAGGCCCCCGATGGCGGTTCGCACGGTAATAATACTCACGCCGTACTGCTGGGCCAGCGCGCTCTCCGCCGGCAGCTGCGCTCCGGGCTGATACAGCCCGGTTAAGATATTGTCCTCCAGCTCATCTAAAAGCTGAACATAAAGCGGAGTGGCAGATTTGGAATTCAGCATAACCTATCGTCCTCTTTTCTTCATGTCAGGGCATATTCTTCTCTTCTCTAAAAAGCATAACGGACTTTGCGTAAAAAAGCAAGGAAATGTCCGCCTTTGCGGACCGGTTAATATTCCGCCTTCCCCATATAGCGCCGCTCGTCCATGGAGTGTCCCCACAGCTGCGCCAGTACAGACACATAATGCCGCTCCACAGGGATCATGGCAACAGGGCTGAAAAACTCCGCAACGCACTCGTGAATTTTCCCGCCGTTGATCTCCTGGAAATCAATGGTAATCAAATTCTCCGCATAGGCCTTTTCATTGCTGGTATAGGTGGTGGCAGAAAAGCCCTTCGCCTCGCTTTGCAGCAGGTAAAGACCCGGAAAAATCGTTGCCTTAGAACCCCGTAGCCCACAAAATATACCTGCTTCAGACCTCCGCGGGCCCCCATGATTTCCTTAATCTCCGAAACGATCTCTTTTATGGTGCGATTCGTGCTATGTCCTCCCAATTATCTTACATTGTGTCAGCGGCGCGCTTCGGTGCGCCGCTGCGCCCTTTTCATCTCTTGTCTGCCTCTTCCTCCGCATAGGGGCGGCCGTGGCCGAAGGCCCCGTATTCCATACAGGTCTTTGCGGAAAACTCCGCCGCCCGCTCCGCCGCACGGCTGACGGCGCGAGAGAAGGATTCCCTGTCACCGGCCACGCGGATTTCGTTGGCCAGCCGCCACTCCGTCAGCGACAGCAGAAAGGCCGCAGCAAAGGAATCCCCCGCGCCCAGCGTATCGATGGCCTCCACCGGCTTTGGGGCCTGATCATAAAAAGAAATTCCGTCAAATATCACCGCCCCTTGGCTGCCCCGGGTGGCGACAACCATACCCGCGCCCTTTTTGTGGACATTCCGGCACAATGTCCGGGTCTGCGCAGGGGTGAGGGAGCCGCAGGACAAAAACGCGTAGTCCGTATAGGGCGCGACCCGCGCCACCCGCTGCACATCCGTCCACTGTCCGGAAAAGTCGTAGGAGATAGAAACCCCGCAGGTCTTCAGCCGGGGGAGCTGGGTGTCCATATAGCTGTTGTTGCTGGTATGCGCCAGGTGAAAGCCCGCCGCGTAGTTCAAGTCCTCCCGGCTCAGCGCAAGGGGATGCGTCTTTAAAACGCCTCCCTGATTGCTGCCCAGAAAAATCCGGTCTCCGTTTACCAAGCTCACCCGGGCGCAGCCGTTTTCTCCCGCGTACTGCCGGCACCGGCTGCGGTCCACCTGATGTTCGTCCAGCGCCCGCATCACATGCTCCGCAACCCCATCCGTACCAAACACGCCAAGGTAGGCGGCCTGCGCCCCCAGCATTCGGGAGTAAACCGCAAAATTCAATGCCTGCCCCCCGGGATACATCTTCTTTTGGCGGACATACTTATCACATACATTATCGCCAATTCCAATGACCCGTATCATGTGCGTCTCCCCTTCTACGATGGATTTTTTGCACCGCCTCCCACCCCGGAAGCCTCCGCGGGAACAGAGGTCTGCTGTATGATATAATATCATATAATGTTATATTATGACAACTTGTTTCAAGCGGTCTTTTTCTCAGACCTAAAAAATTGTTTATTTTTCCTATATTTGACTTTATTTCTTTGTGCCAAACAACGAATTTCACAAAAGTAGATTGACTTTTATTTTTTTATGAATTATTATTAGTACGATAAAAACTAAATCTCATGCGCACATCTATCGTTCACGGATGCATAAAAGGATTTTGCGGGGAAGGGAGGCGTACCCGGCCGATAAAGAGGCGTTGCTTAATCCGGTCAATCAATAAAAGGAAGGGAAACGAGAGTTATGACAATTTACGGCTTGTTGTTAGACTTCGCAATGGCATCCGCGCTGATCTTGGTCGGGCAGTTTTTAAGAGCAAAGGTCAGGTTTTTCCAGCAATTCTTTATTCCAGCAAGTATGATCGCCGGCTTTCTCGGTCTGTTCCTTGGCGAGTATTTTCTGGGCGCCCTGACAGGGATTCAGCTCCCCTGGTCAGGCTCTCAGGGTACTTACGCCGGCTGCCTGATCATTGTTGTCTTCACCGTTGTTGGACTAAACGGTTTTGACCTGGGCGCCGGAAAAGGGGCTGGCAGAGACACGGCGGAGCGCATTCTCAGCGTATCCATGTACCGCTTTGTCGTCTTCTTCATCCAGATTGCGGTGGGCGTATTCCTGACCATGACAATTATCAAAGCTCTGGTTCCCGGCATCAACGAGGGCTTTGGCATCCTGATGGCATCGGGCTTCACCGGTGGACACGGCACCGCAGCCGCTGTTGGCAGCACCTTTGCGGAATTAGGCTGGGCGGAAGCCGGTGATTTGGGCATGACATTTGCCACCATAGGTATTCTGACCGGCGTGTTCGGCGGCCTCATCTTTATCAAATGGGGCACAAAAAAAGGCGTTACCGGTTACATCAAGGACTTCAAATATGTCGATGGTGACATGAAAACCGGCCTGGTCTCCAAAGAAAACCTGCAGCCCATGGGAAACGACACAATTTCCTCTGTCTCTCTGGACACCCTCTGCTACCACCTGTCCCTGGTGCTGATCCTGGCGGGCGGCGGCTATGCGCTGAATAAGTATGTTCTCAGCAACTTGCTCAGCGGCGTACCGGACTTCACCGTCTCTTACCTGGTGGCGCTGGTTTTCTTCCTGTGCTTGCGCAAGACCGGCATTTACACCCATATGGACACCCGCATCAACACCCGCATCTCCGGCACCGCTACCGATTATCTGGTATTCTTTGGAATTGCAACCATCAAGGTGCCCATCATTATTGAATATTGGTTGCCCTTGCTCATCTGCACCCTTGGCGGCCTTCTCTGCGTCTTTATCAGCGTCATCCCGCTGGGTTACAAGATGATGAAGAAAAGTTGGTTCGAGCACTCCATCTTCTGCTATGGTTATCTCACCGGCGTGTTCGCCATCGGCTTCGTGCTGCTGCGCATCGTTGATCCCGAGAACAAGTCCAAGACACTGGAAAGCATTGCCATGACTCCGTGGCTGAACTTTGTTGAGGTCTTTGTCTGGTCTCTGTTCCCGCAAATGCTGATGTTTGGCCAGGGATGGACGGTATTTGCTATTATGGTCGTGGGGACCATTGTACCCATCATTATTTCCGTTGTGTGCAAGTGCTGGTACAAGGAGCCCATAACGGAAAGAGGCTGGTATAATGTAGACGAAACCTAAGGGCTTCAATCCGAGACGCTATCCGTCCATACGGACAGTGAAAATAAATATGTTTATGACAGAAGGAGGCAAAAGAGCAATGAACGAAAAAAGAATTGATTTCCTCTATCTTGACGAGCAGGATATGTTAAAGGCGGGCGTCACCGATATGGCGCGTTGCGTTGATGTGATGAGCGAGGTGTTTGACCTCATGGGCCAAGGCGACTACATCATGGGCGGCCGGAATCATAATTCCCACGGCATCCTGATCTCCTTCCCTGATGAGCCGATGTTTCCCAGAATGCCAAAGAACGGACCTGACCGCCGCTTCATGGCTATGACCGCATATCTGGGCGGCCGGTTCCATGTGGCCGGCGAGAAGTGGTACGGCTCCAACCGTGACAACCTGGAAAAAGGGTTGCCCCGTTCCGTCCTGATGTGTATGCTCAATGACGCCGATACCGGCCAGCCTCTGGCATTGACCTCAGGCAACCTGGTTAGCGCAGTACGTACCGGCGCCATTCCCGGCGTGGGCGCCCGTTATCTGGCCCGCAAGGACTCCAGGGTCATCGGCGTGGTGGGCGCCGGACCCATTGGCCGCACCTGCCTGATGAGTCTGCTGGAAGTATGCAAGAGCGTGGACACAGTCAACATCTATGATATTTTCAGAGAAGCGTCTGAAAAGCTGGCCCAATTTATTCGTGAAAACTATCCACAGGTCAAGACCATCAACATTTCGGAATCCATGGCAGCGTGCTGTAAGGACGCGGACATTATTAACGCCGCCACCTCCGGAAACGCCGCCCCCCGGTTTACAAAGGATATTTTGAAACCCGGCGTATTGGTCAGTCTTCCTGCCAGCATCGATCCTGACAAGGACTTCATTGTCAAGGACTGCCGCAAGGTGGTTGATAACTGGAAAATGTACGAGGCATGGGCGGAAGAGCTCCCCGCTCCTTACGGCCCCAACATGGGCAGTATGGGCTGCTACTTTATGGACTGGGTTATGGACGGTACCGTCAAGGCCGATGAAATCGAAAACCTGGGCGACATTGTCAGCGGAAAAATCCAGGGCCGCAAGAGCGATGACGAGATCATTTTCTACGCTATGGGCGGCCAGCCTGTCTACGATGTGGCCTGGACTTATGAGTGCTATAAAAAAGCCCAGGAAATGGGCCTTGGCACAAAACTGAATCTGTGGGAGAAGCCCTATCTCTATTAATGGTCATGTTCATGAACATCATTATCCTTAGTAAAGCAGGGCGAATAACTTCAGATTCGCCCTGCTTTACCATCAAAATCTGATCCCCCGATCCGGATTTATGGTGTGGATGGAAGGGATTTACGCAATGAGCATCAACGTCATTATATCCAGTCTTCTCATTGTGGCACTGGCGGCCGGCCTTGTCGATCTTCTCAGTGGAAACAGGCTGGGTTTGGGCGCAGAACTGGAAAAAGGAATTATGAGCGCGGGGCGGCTGATTTTGATCATGACCGGTTTTATGATGCTCGCCCCACCTTTGTCGGAGATATTGTCACCGTTGACCGCCCCCCTGCTCACCTCTATCGGCTGCGACCCCTCTGCGTTTGCCGGACTGTTTCTGGGTAACGACTCCGGTGGCGCGGCACTGGCCATGGAAATGGCAATCGACCGTGACGCTGGGCTCTACCATGGCTATATTGTCGGATCAATGCTGGGATCTACGGTGATGTTTCTCATCGCCCTCACCATGTCGTTTACAACAGAGGAAAACCGAACCCCCGCAATGTACGGTCTGATCGCAGGGATCATCCCAATCCCAATCGGCTCCATTCTGGGCGGGTTGGTGTCCGGCTTTGATCCCAAAATGGTACTGATTAATACCATTCCTTGTATTGTCCTGTCCATGATTCTACTGGTTGGACTGGTCAGGTTCCGAGATAAAATCGTAGGATTTTTCATTGTATTTGGAAAAATTATGTTGGGGATTGCCTATTTTGGTCTTGCAGTTGCCGCACTGGAAAGCATCCTTGGGATTACGTTGATAGAAAACACCGGCGACATCCGGGAAATTTTGTATATCATTGGAAATATCGCCCTTTTCCTGGCGGGGGCTTTCCCATTGCTTTTTATCCTGATGAAGATTCTCAAACTCCCTCTGGCCAAGCTGGGCAAACTCCTGCAGCTTAACGAACTTGAAATCACCGGTTTGGTGGCCACTTTGGCCAACAACATGCCAACTTATCATTCGTTGGAGCAGATGACCCCCCGCGGCGTTCTGCTGAATTTGGCGTTTATCGTTCCAGCCTCCTGTGTTTTTGGCGATCACCTGGCCTATACTGCCCAGATGTCGCCCGAGATGGTTCCCGGTATGATCGTGGCAAAGCTGACCACCGCAGTGCTTTCCATGTTGACCGGTCTGATGTTGCTAAAAAAGGTGGATCTTACCGCAGAGCGTCCATCCAGGCGGAAGGCCCGTTCGCCTGCACCCGAGAACATTTGAAGTAAAGTGTGGTGTTCGTTTTATGTATGAGTATAAGATAGCCCGGGAGGATCTGGAGCGCTGGTGCGCAATTCCGGTGAAAGAGCTTCCCAGCCACCCCGATGGCAAGGCCGCTATGATCCTGCGGGAGAGCCGGGCGGAAATCGCGCAGCTGATCGGCAATATGATGGCCGATGAAATGGTTGCGAACAACGCGGCGGGAAAGATCACGAAGTGGGTGCTCCCTTCCGGGCCGGAGGATCAGTACCGCACCTTTTTGCGCCGCGTCAACGAGGAGCGCATCAGCCTGAAAAACCTGTATGTGTTCCACATGGACGAAATTTTGGACTGGGAATGCCGTCCCTACCCGTTGAGCAATTCCTACCAGAGCTGCGAAGGCCGTATGCTGGCCCGGTTTTATGGAAAAATTGATCCGGAATTGAACGTTCCGCAGGCGCAGCGTATCTGGCCCAGAGTTTCCGATCTTGACTATCCCGACAAAATGTGCGAAACTTTAGGAGGCATTGACACTTTGTGGGCGGGCATCGGCTATAAGGGCCTGATCGCCGCCAATGAATCCCCGGAATCCCCCTATTTCCGGATTACGGTGGAGGAATACGCCAACTCAAAAACCCGGATGATCAAAAAAAATCCAGACAGCATTGTGATGAAGAGCGAGCGCTCCTTCGGCGGGCTGTACGATCGGTGCGACCAGTTCATGACCACTCTGGGCTTCAAGGTCCTGCTCTCCGCCAAGCGGGCAGTGTGCATGATTACCACCGGAAAGTGGAAAAGTACTGTCATCCGGGTTCTCATGTTCAGTGAGCCCACTCTGGAGTATCCCGCCTCACTGCTGACACAGTATATCCCCGAGGTCATCATCGCCTGTGACGAATTCACAGCCAAACACCCCCTGGAGGATAAGGAGATCAAACTCTCCAACGAAAATGTGGGAGGTCGCTGATGATGAGCGTACCGGATGTTGTTGTACTCAACAATCTGGGCGGCGGCCAATCCGTCCAGGTTGACAAGCTTCCCCTGCCCGGCGAGACCGTAAAGGGCTATCAGTGGCAGTATAACATCGATGCCGGGAAAGGACCCAACTCCTGCATCGCCATGGCCCGTCTGGGCGTTCGCCCCGCCTTCCTCGGAAAAGCGGGACAGGATGCCGCTGGAGACCGGGGCGAGAGCTGGATGAAGGAGTCCGGCGTGGACGTCTCAGGGCTGCTTCGCACCACAGAGGTCAGCACGGGACAGGGCGTTCGTGTGGTGGAAAAAAGCGGTAGAAATCTAATCGTCTGCGGTGAGAGCAGCAGCCGTGCCCTGACTGTGGACGAGGTGTGTGCCCAGCTGCGCCGCTTTGCCGGGGCAAGGTTTTTTGTCACCGGCTTTGAGATCAGAGAGGAGCTTGCTCTTGCGGGGGCAAAACTGGCCCACGAGCTGGGTATGACCACCCTGCTGAATTTCAGCCCCATTCCCGCAAAAGAAACAGGGCCGCTGCCCTTTATCGACTACATCCTTCTCAACGAAACGGAAGGGGCCGCCCTGATGGGGCTGGCCGATTGGCGCGACCTGCCGCCGCTGAAAATTGCCCGCAGCATTCGCGAACGCTTTGACTGTGGCTGCGTACTGCTGACCTTGGGCGCGGATGGCAGCGTTGGCGTTAGCGCCCAGGACAGCTGGGTTGTCCCGCCGGTCAGGGTTCATACTGTGGACACCTCCGGCGCCGGGGACGGATTTCTTTCCGCCTTCTGCGTCAATCTGATCTGGGGAAAAACACCCCGGGAGGCCTGCCATTGGGCGGGGGAATACGCCGCCCATACCACCGCCGCAGCCGGGACAATCCCCTCCTACCCTCTGCTGGAAACCTATCTTCAAACGCGGAAAGCCACTCGGCCGCCGGTCTGATTTTCCGGTATATATTACCGGCACCGCTCCCAACCCATTCAGAAGCCGCCCGGCGCGGCGCCTGATTCCTATATCAAACACGGTCCGCGGCATTCTTTTTCAAAGCGCGGCGGACCGGAATTAGGAGGCCATCGATCGTATGGATATATTTGATATTAGGATGGGCAATATCCGGCAGGTGATGTCGGTCCTCCGCTTTTCCGCCGGGACCACCAGAAAAGACATCGCGCAGCTGACCAATCTAAGTTTTTCCACTGTGGGAAAAATTTGCACCATCCTGGAAAGCATGGGGGTAATCGAGGACTTTTCCATGCCCAGCTACCGGGTGGGACGCACCCCCAAGCTGGTGCGGATCAAACAGTCCGGCTGGCTGAGCATCTGCCTGAATATCCAAAAGCGGGACCAAATGGATCTGGCCATCATCAGCATCAACAACCGGGTACTGCTCTTCGAGCAATATGACGCCAGTGCCTGCGCCACCATGGAGGAACTCATTTTATTTGCCCATCGGAAATTTGAGGAAAAGCGCCAAACCCTCCCCTGGATGAAGGAGGCCAATTTCATCGGGGTTGGGGTCTCCGTCTCGGGCGTATTTGACAAGGAGTCCCGCCGGATTGTCAACAGTGCCATCCCCGCCATGGAGAACGCCCCCATCGCCGATGCCGTCCGCCGGATCTTTCAGTTGCCCTGTTACGCGGATAACGAGGCCAACCTATGCGCCATTGCCATGAGTCAAAAGGAGACGGACGTACAAAATCTGATCTACTTGCATCTGTCCGAGGGTGCCGGGGTCGGCGTGGTCTGCGAGGGTTCCCTTTTGCGGGGAAACCGGGGATACGCGGCGGAAATTGCCCATATGCCTCTGGGCAAGCCAGAACGGAAATGCCCCTCCTGCGGAAACTTTGGCTGTATTGAGCCCGACCTGTGTACCCAGGGCCTTGTCACCGATTCCGGAATCCGGGTCTGCGGCAATACATACACCGAGCAATGGAACCAAATCGCCGGCATCATTCTGACACAGGAAACCGAGAATATTACCCGCTTTATCCGCCAAAAGGGCGAGCTGATCGGCCTGACCCTCTCCATCCTTGTCAACCTGTTTGATCCCCAGGAAATTCTGATCGGAGGAGAGATATCCGCCATTTTTCCCAAACTCAAGCCCGTCATTGAAGCGCTGCTGCGCCAGCGGTGCGCTGTCTTTTCCAGGGCCCAGGTCCCCATTTTATGCGACCCGGACAGCGCCGAAACCATCATCCTGGGGCTGAATCAGATGATGTTTGAATTATGGGATCCGCTTGCAGGGGTGGAATAGTCCTTTTTCAGCTTGTTAAGAGAGTTTCCATCTGTCTCCCGCGTCCTTTTTGCCTGCGGCAAAAAGATGAGATCCCAAGGTTTTGCGGAATTCACTTCTAAAAAGCCTTCCCCCGCATTGCGATGTTTCAAACCCCCGTTTTGTTGGAAACGCCCAGCGCCGCGGGTCGTTCGACAGTCTCAAGGGCTAGCTGCGGCAGGAATATTTGAGACGGCGGACTGGATAAATCCAGTCCGCCGTTGTGTTATATTTGTATCACAAACAAGAAGCACCCTATCCCGCTGCTATCATATTGATACTAAGTATGGATTGCTGTATAATTATTAAAATGCAGCGTATTTATATTAGGAGGTGTGATAGATGGTCAAACATAAAGGGACGCAAAATATTGAAACTGAAAGATTATGTTTGCGAAAATATAAAGTAGAAGATGCAGAGGATATTTTCAAAAATTATGCTACAGATGAAAAAGTTACTAAATTTCTCTCTTGGCGGCCATATGCCGATATTGAGAGTTTAAGTACGTTTATTGCTGCTCAAGTATCAAATTATGCTGAGAACGTATATAACTGGGTCATTGAATACAAGAATCAAGTTATTGGAAGTATTTCAGCGGTAAAGATTTACAAAGAAAATGAATCTTGCGAAATTGGCTATTGTTTAGGGTATGAGTTTTGGAATAAGGGAATCGTGACTGAAGCAATGTTGGCTGTGTTAAATTACCTTTTTTGTGAAGTTGGCTATCATCGCATTTTTGCAAAGCATGATATTGAAAACCCAGCTTCTGGCAAGGTTATGATGAAGTGCAACATGGTTTATGAAGGTAGACTGAGAGAACACTATTTACGGCATGATGGAACATATTCTGATTCGTTGATTTATAGCATATTGAATAATGAGTTTAGCCCCGCAGCATAAAAACCTGTATTCACAGATGGAACTACAGGTTCAAAGTATGATCGATGCCAAGAGAGCGGTTTCCGCCGCTCCCCTAAAAAATATCCCTATCAGCATAACCCCAATGACTGGGGGATTTTCTTTATTTTGTGCCCTTGACAGCCCGAATTTTTGCCGTGGCATGGCCGCACCGACACGGCTCCGCTGGCGTGGCGGTAATCGTAGGATTTGCGGGAATCAACCCCAGACTGTGTCAAAAGCCGCAGACTGTTCCGCCTCTACCTTTCTGGAATGCCGCCCAAATTCAAAACGCGCCTGCTCGCCATGCATCCTATTTGACCGCTAAAAAAGGAAGGCCGAAGCCTTCCGCTGTTAAATCTTCACCGCCGCAATGATTTGTTTCGCTCCCAGGATTCCAGCTCCATACCGCTTTCTCCTCCCGGCTTGTTACTCCCTGGGCCAGATAAGCTCCAATGCCTCTTCTCTGGTATAGCACAAGTTCAACACCTGCAGCAGGGCATTGGCGGACAGATGCTCCGGCAGCGCGAGACAGCGCAAAATCGCCGCTCTCTTTTCCCGGCTTCTCTCCCCTCCAGTCAGTCCCGCGGCAAACAAATCTCCCTTTGTCAGCCCCGCAGATTCCGCTTCCTTCTCCGGCTCATCCAAAAAGGTCGCTCCGGCGCAGCGCAGCGCCGCCTCCAGCACCTGCGGCGGCATCCCCTCCACACCAAGCTTTCCCTCTTTTCCTGCCTTTGCCTTACGGCGCTCCTTGCCGTAGCAGTCCGGGATATAGGCGTGCTTTAAATATTGCGCGGGAATACATCCCTTCAGCCGGTTGCGGATTACAAAGCCCGCCCCATCTGAGTCAGTCAGGACAATCAGCCCCCGTCTTTTGGCAACAAAGGTCAAAAGCGCCATTTGCTCCCGATCCTGAAAAATGCCAAACCCGCGGGTCTCCAGAATACAGGTATCCACCACTTGTGAGAGCGTATTTTTATCATAGCGCCCTTCCACTACAACGGCCTCCCGAATACGGGGCAAACTGCGGTCGATCACCGCTGTTCTCCCTGCGCGGCCAAACGCAGCATCAGATCGGTCAGCAAGTCTTTGGCGTCCTGGCCTGTGGACTTCATATCCCGGTCCGCCTCTCCGCACAAAACCACTGCCTGGCGGCACCAGCTCAAGGAAAAGCGCCGGGCCGAGCTCATCAATTTTTCGGCGGGATACGGCTTGAGGCCCCAAAGCCGGGCGAGATAGTCCGCCCCCTTTCCCGCCTGCTGCGCCAGTTTTGCGGAATAAAGCTGCCGCATCTGCCGTCCCAGCGACCACATGATCTTGATGGCCGGCTCCTGCATTTGGTATAATTCCCCGAGAACTGACAGCGCTTTGTCAAAATCTCCCTGTCCAATGGCATCCGTCATGCCAAACACCACTGCATCGAGCTGTGGCGTGGCCACCGCGTCAATGTCCTCTTTTGTAATTTGCAGACCTTTTGCGTAGGCGCTGATCTTTTCAATTTCTCCAATCAATCCAGTCATCAAATCCCCGCACAGAAAAATGAAGTGCAATGCCAGACGGGAATCCATCTCCTTTCCCAGCGCCTTAAATCTGCGGCGCACCCAATCCGTTAAGTCCGATTGATCCTGACGTACAAAATTCACCACCGTACCACTGCTCTTTAACATGGCGGCCAATTTTGTGCGCGCATCCCCCTTATACGGGATCAGATCATACAGAAATACAAGACAGCAATACTCCGGCAGTTGCGAGAGCAGATGGACATACTCCTCCCGGTCCTTCTCTCCTGCCTTAAACAGATCGAAATCCACCACCAAAACCAGGGTGCGCTCCGACAGGACAGGCAGGCAGTCCAGCGCCTCCTCCAAACGCCGGGGGGACATCTCCTTTCCGGATATCTCATGGAAGTTAAACTCCTCCATCTCACCAGTGAGCACCTGCGCCTTCAACTGTCCCAGATAATAGTCCCTTAAATAAGTCTCTTCCCCATGGAGAAGATAGAGCCGGTCCAATGTTCCTGCTGCCAGATCACGTTTCAATTTCTGATACCCGGCCGTATCGGCCTTTGATTTGGGCGGCATAACGTAACCCCCTGCCTTTTCATATGTATCTTAACCCGGAACGATATCTCAGGTCTTTACCTGAATGGTCACTGTCCCCATCCAGTCGGTGCGGTAAATATCGATAGACTGCTCAAATAATTTGCGCAACATCTCCTGGTGCGGGTGTCCGAAGAGATTATTGCTCCCGGCGGAGATCACAACGGTATCCGGCCTGATTTGCTCCAGCAATTCCCTGGATGTAGAGGTTTTTGAGCCGTGGTGCCCCGCAACCAGAATCTCTACCTTGGGAAACCGGGCGTGCTCCATCAGCAAGCGCTCCACCTCCTGCCCCATATCCCCGGTGATGAGGACGTCAAACGTCCCGTCTGTACAGAGTAGGGAGAGACCGCGCTCATTGATATCCTGACTGCCCAGAGGCGGGTAGACAGTCAGCGTGGCCTCTCCGCCCAGCTCTACCGTGGTGTCTCCCGTCACTGTCACCAGTTCAATTCCCTGCTCCCGCGCCAGGGAAACAATCGCCTCCTCCAGCACACTGTCCCCCTCCGGCTCGGGCATCAAGATGGCGCAGACCTCTATCCGCTTCAACAGTTGCAGTACGCCGTTGGCGTGGTCGGCATGAAAGTGGGTAAGCACCAGAAGATCCAGCTTATTTTCTCCCAGGCCCTGGAGCATGTTCGCTGCAACATCCCCGGCATCATCGCCGCTGTCGCCGCCGCAGTCCACCAGGACATAGCGCCCTCCGGCATGGAGCAGCACACTCTGCCCCTGCCCCACGTCCAATACGCTGACCGTGAGGGATGCGAGGTGGTAAGAGCCCAAGTGAAAGCAAACCGCTCCGACCAAAGCCACACAGCAGACCAAAACCGCCCCGCGCAAATTTTCCTTTTGACGGCGGAACACCGCACAGAGCAACAGCAGGTAGAAAAATCCCAACAAAATCTGATAGTAGAAGGAATCCATGGGAATCGCGGCAAACCGAAGCCGCGCCAGCGTGTTGGTCATCCACTCCAAATAGCGCACTAAGACGGCTAAGGGGAACGCAAGCATCTGGGCCGCAGAGGGCAGAACCATAGCCAGTAGCCCCACCGTAAGCCCGCCGCAAAAGACAAAGGAGATCGCCCACAGTGTCATCAGATTTGCCAGAGGCGCAATCAGAGAGACCTGTCCAAAATAGACCGCCCCGAGGGGCGTGGTAAACGCCATCGCCCCCGCTGTGGCGGCAAATACCGTGATGGGAATCCGGAGCACACGCACACACCGGGCCGGCAGCTTTTTCATCCAACCCACAGTGGCAAAAATACCTGACAGCCGCGCTTCCACCCGGTCTGAAAAAAGCAGCATGCCGGCAACAGAGGCAAAGGACAGCTGCAGCCCCACATGGGACGCTGACATGGGATTTTGCAGCAACAGGACAAAAATGGCAACGCCCAGCGCGGTGAGGCTATCCTGTTCCCGGTCCACCAGCGCCGCGAGATTAAGCAGCACCACCATGACCGTTGCTCTCACAATAGAAGGAGTACAGCCCGCCACCAGCATGAAAAAAAGGGTCAAGGGGATGACGGTCAGCGCCGTCCTCCTCCGGTGCCGGCCCAGGAGCTGCCCAATAAAGCCGGAGAGATAGGTCAGATGCATCCCTGACACCGCCACCGTATGGGACAGGCCCGTGCGCTGCAGCGATGAGGTAAACTGATCGGACAGTCCCTCTCTGCTCCCGGTCACCACCGCAATCACAAGCGCCGCGGCATCCTCGGGAAACGCCGATGAAATGCACGCCTTCAGATGGTTGGCAAGCAATGCCGGCAGGGCGGAAAGCGGTGTGCTGTCCGGCCGGTCAACCGTGAGCAGGCCATATCCCTTTCCCTGAAGCAGGATGCCCTTGGCCGTATAGAAGGTGATCTCCTCCCCGGAAAAGGTCCGGTCCGCAGTCACCAGATAGGCCACGGTCTCAATCCTATCTCCTGGGCGAAGAGGCTCCCCCTGTTCATCCAGATAAAGAAGCGTCCTGGCCCTTCCCCCCTCCTCCAAATCAATATCCGCCACAACAGCATAGCCATACTGTGTCTCGTTTGGCCACTCAACCACAGTGGCGGTGATTCGCACCGTACGTCCATCCAGCGCGTCCAAGGGGGCAAAGGACAGCGAGGTCCAAAGGAAAAACCAGATCAATCCAAACCCAAGCCCAAGACAGCATATGCCCGCCCGTTTTCGCCTCTCTCTCGCATCCTTTCTGGAAAGGACAAAAAGCGGTCCGGCAGTCAAAAAAAATACAGCCCCAACCGGAAGAAGGCAGATCCCCGGAAGAAGTTCATTTGCCAGCACGGTGGAGACGGCAAAGGAGAAGGAAAATAACGCCAGCACCCGCATGTTTACCCTCCCAGTCCCCTTATTTCATGGCAAATATTTTGATCCTCGCGTGCGGCATCCTTTTCCCGCTCTTTTTACAACCTGAATCCCCGGCCGTCATCGCGCGTTGATTCCAAGTTTTGGTTACTTTGTACCAAAGATGCGGTCGCCCGCATCACCCAAGCCGGGCACAATATAGCCGTGATCATTCAGCTTTTCATCCACGCCCGCCACATAGATTTCCACATCTGGGTGGGCGCTGTGCACCGCCTGAATCCCCTCCGGTGCGGCCAGTATATTCATGAGCTTGATGTTTTTGCAGCCATAATTCTTAATAAACTGAATTGCGGCAACGGCAGAACCTCCGGTGGCCAGCATGGGATCCAAAATAATGACATCGCGCTCGGCAATATCATTGGGCATTTTACAATAGTATTCCACTGGATCCAATGTCTCCGGATCACGATACAGGCCAATATGTCCCACCTTGGCCGATGGAATCAGGGACAAAATGCCATCGACCATTCCAAGCCCCGCGCGAAGGATTGGGACAATGGCCAGCTTTTTTCCCGCCAGGGCCCGGAAGGTGCCTTTGGCCACAGGGGTTTTAATCTCCACTTCCTCCATGGGCAAATCCCGGGTTGCCTCATAGCACTCCAATGCCGCAATTTCAGATACAATCTCCCGAAACTCCTTGACTCCGGTGTGCTCATCACGCAAGATGCTCAGCTTGTGCTGTAACAGAGGATGGTCCAGAATATGAACTTTATTTTCACTCACCAAAATTACCCCTTTTCTTTTGTCTCTCTTTCCAGCCGCTCACGCTCCGCCTGTGACTGGCGCAAATAAACGGGAATCAGCTTGCCGCCTTTGACCAGCTGATCCGCCTCCGCCAGCCGAAGGGCTGTTTTTGCAACTCCAACCGCACTCTGCAGGCGTAAATGCACAGGCGCAAGGCGCGCGGGAATCCCCGCCTTCTGTAAGGCATTATAGCATAGCAGCGCTCCATCGCCAACTATGATTTTTGGTTTTTTCTCACAGCTTAACTCCTGCACCAGCTCCTCCAGTGTGAGCGCGCGGTCCGGTACGAGGCGATGGACCATCTCCCCCTCCGCCAAAAAAAGGGCGTTATACACTTGGTTTCGTCTGGCGTCCATGGCGCAGACAATCAGGCACCCCTCCAGATGGGCCAGCGGCCAGGCCATTGATTCCAGGGTAGAGCAGGGGGCGCAGTCCTTATCCCCCGGCCAGGCCAGGCCCTTGGCTGTGGAGACGCCAATACGCAGCCCTGTAAAGGAACCCGGCCCTACGGCAACGGCAATCACATCCACTTGTTCCAGTGTCTCCCCGCAGTGGTCCAGCAGTGCATTGACCATAGGCAGCAGGGTGCAGCTATGGGTCAGGCCACTGCATTGGTCGCTGCGCGCAAGGATGCGCTCCCCTTCCCACAGCGCCACGGAGCAAGCGGTGGCGGAGGACTCCAAGGCAAGTATTTTCATTTTAACACCACCCCTTCTCCCTCTGCCGTCCGGATGGATATCACCCGCTCAAAGTCTTCCTCTCCCCGGCGGATATCAACCCAAATGGTGGAATCCTCATCCAGCATGGAGCGCACATGCTCGCTCCACTCCACGGCGCACACGCCGCCCCGGGCAAGGTAATCCTCCCATCCAATCTCAAACAGTTCTTCTCCACATTCCAGGCGGTACATGTCAAAGTGGAACAGAGGAAGCCGCCCCCCCTCATATTCATTGACCACAGTATACGTAGGGCTCGTCACTTGCTCCCGGATCCCCAAGCCCCTGGCAATTCCACGGGTGAACGCCGTTTTTCCAGCGCCTAAGTCCCCTGTAAACGCCACAACACGCCCCGATACCAGCACCCTGCCCAGAGCTTCTCCCAGCGCTTCTGTCTCTTCGGGAGTTTTTGTAATATACTCCATGACACGCTTCCCTTCATTTGTGGACAAACTTTAAATTTTTTCTACCTCAGCGATTATAGCACAATAGCAGTTTACCTTTCCACAAAAAAGTGCTAAAATATGTTGCTAAGGTATTTCATTGGGAAATGAGGTGACTGCGTGGACAAGTTGCTCTCTCCATTGCGGGAATTTGTAAAAAAGGGAGATTTAATTCTCCTTTCTCTCTGTCTTCTGGCCTGTGGATATGGGCTTGTCTTAATCTACAGCGCCACCAGGTTTCTGGACAGCAATAAAAACCTGATCCTTCAAGCCAGCGCGATTATTTTGGGTGTGTGTATCTACATTGCTATGACCCTGGTAGATTTTCAACTCTTCACAGAGAAATGCTGGAAATGGATTCTCTGCTTTGATATAGGACTGATTCTGCTTCTGCTCACGCCGTTGGGGCTAAATGTCAACGGCAATCTGAATTGGCTGAATATCCCCCACTTTCCTGCCAATCTCCAGCCCAATGAGATCGTCAAAGTTCCCTTTATTCTTTTGACCTCCCTTTTCATTGTCCGGCTGCAGAACCAGGGCTACAGCATCAACTCTCTGCATTCCATTAGCCTGGTAACGGCACATGCTCTGCTTATGATCGGGCTGATTGTGGTGATCTGCGGAGATATGGGAACCTGCATGGTCTATGCCTGTATCTTAATCATCATGCTTTGGATCTCCGGCTTTCGGCTGCGCTGGTTTATACTGGGAGGGCTGGCCGCCCTGTTTGCTATTGTAGTTTTGGTGATTTTCATTCTTCCGGAAACAAATTATTGGAATGACTACCGCATCATGCGCTTTCGCGTGGTCTTTGACCACTCCCTGGATCCCGCGGGAATTGGTTGGCACCAGGAGCGTTCTATTCTGGCCGTTGGCTCCGGACAGCTCACGGGGCAGGGGTATCTGCAAGGGACGCAGACCCAGTCTCCCTACAGCTCTTCCCTCCCTTTCCGGCACACCGACTTTATCTTCTCTGTCTGTGGAGAGGAGTTTGGACTGGTAGGCTGCGCTCTTTTACTATTGATCCTGTTTTCTATTGTTCTGCGCTGCGTCTGGATTGCCCACACCGCCAATTCTTCCTTTTCAGCGTATACCGTCATTGGAATTGCCGGAATGCTCGCGGTACAAATCATTTTTAATGTGGGCATGTGCGTCTACGTTCTTCCCGTCATGGGGCTGACGCTCCCGTTCATCAGCTCTGGAGGCTCCTCTATCGTCACAACCTTCGCCGCTATGGGGGTCGTTTCCAGTGTCAAAGCGCACCCTATGCCAAGCTGGCTGAGAGACCGAAGTCAGATATAACACAAAAAGCACCCTCCGGCGGTTTGAGTTAGGTTGCTAAGGGTATTTTAAGGTGCGCGTAAAATTTACTCGCTGCTTTATCCTGTCTGTATTCCAGACAGGATATTTGCCTGTTCCGCTTTCAGCACAGGTTAAACGTTTTATAATAGCAATATGAACAGTATGTATATTAAGCATAGTCAAAAATAAATTATGGGAGGGCATTAACATGATCGCTTTTGCAATCATTATCCTAACAATATTGGGTTTTATATTCCCAGCCTTTTTAATCAATGCTATCCGTTCTGATAATGACGAAAAGGGATCAAAATACAAGATTCTATCCTGTTTTTGCTTTGCTATCATTGTTTGCTTTATGGCTATGCTTATTAACAGCTAACTTTAAGCGTGAAAACAAATAATCAACTCATAAGTATTTTCTATATTTTAGGGCGCGGCAATTGCCGCGCCCTAAAATATCCCTATTACTATAACCCCTTGCCGGAGGGTACTTTTGTATCAATCAGGCGGGGGCTCCCGGAACATGGATCACTTGAACCGGACACTCCTTCACACACTTTTGACATCCAATACATTTTGCCTGATCAATGGTGGCCAGATTATCCTCCATCACGATGGCATCCACCGGACAGATTTTCGCGCATTTGGTACAGCCGATACACCCGGCGGTGCAGAGCTTGCGGGTCACGCCGCCCTTGTCCTTGCTTCGGCACAGGACCACAGGCTTGCGTTTATGCTCCGGAACAATGCTGATTACCAGGCTGGGACAGACCTCGGCACACGCGCCACAGCCGGTACATTTTTCCCTGTCTACCACCGCAACGCCGTCTTTCACATGGATGGCATCAAAGGCGCAGGCGCGCACGCAGTCGCCGTAACCCAGGCAGCTATACTGGCACAGACCATCTCCTCCATAAAATCCCTTGACAGCTTGGCAGCTTTGAAGGCCCTGGAATTCATAGCGCTTACCGGTTTTTTCACAGGTGCCGGAGCAGGTCACAACCGCTTTCACCATCTCCATCGCCCCGGCGGCCACGCCCATAATCTCTCCAATGGCCTCAGCGCACTTGGCCCCGCCGGGGATACACTTGTTAACGGCGTTTCCGTCCTCCACAATGGTCTTTGCGTAATCGGCGCAGCCGGCGCAGCCACAGGCGCCGCAGTTTGCGCCCGGCAGCGCTTCCGTAATTTTTTCCACCCGCTCGTCCACGGGTACGTTCATGAAGATGGACGCAACCACCAAAATGACAGCACCCACAATCCCAATGACAGTGACAATCAATATCGCTAACAGAATCGGATTCATCGCTCACTCTCCCTCCCCTTATACGCCGAAGATGGCTTCAATGATCCCGCCAAAGCCCATAAAGGACATGGATACCATTGCCGCCGCAACCAAGGTGATGGGAAGTCCCTCAAAGCACTTGGGAGGATTTGCCTGCTCCACCCTGCGGCGAACTCCGGAAAAGAGCACCATCGCCACCAGAAATCCGATGCCCGCGCCCAGCGCGCAAATGATGCTTTCTGCGAAGTTATAGCCATTGTCAATGTTCAGTATCGTCACGCCGAGAATGGCGCAGTTGGTGGTAATCAGGGGCAGGTAAACCCCCAGCGCGTTATAGAGCGAAGGCACATATTTTTTCAGCACAGTTTCAACCAGCTGTACCAGTATGGCAATCACCAGGATAAAAACAATCGTCTGAAGATATCCAAAATCCCATTTCAGCTCCCCGGTTACGGCATCCACCGGGGTGAGCAAGAAGGTCTGAAGCGTCCACGTCACAGCGGTGGCCATAACCATGACAAAGGTAACCGCCAGGCTCATGCCAACCGCGCTGTCCAATTTTTTGGAGACGCCCAGGAAGGGACAAATACCCAGAAATTTGGAGAGGACATAGTTGTCCACTAAAATCATTGTGAAGAAAATCGCGGCAAGCTTAATCGCCATTATGCCTCGCCTCCTTCCCGCGCTTCCTTACCAGAGGGAGACTCCTTCTTCTTCCGCGGAGTTGTCAGCAATGTGGCGGCGGCCATCAGCGCTCCAAACACGAAAAAGCCGCCCGGCGCGCTGGTCATGATGGTAAACGGATCAATCGAGGCGGGGATAATCTGGTATCCAAACCATGTCCCTGCCCCAAGGATCTCACGGATACTGCTCATCAGCAGCAGGGTGAGTGTGAAGCCGATTCCCATGCCAAGGCCGTCCAAAGCAGAGGCGCCCACACCATTTTTGGAGGCGAACATCTCGGCGCGGCCTAAAATAATACAGTTTACCACGATCAGCGGCAGAAATACGCCCAGGGACTTATCCAGTGCCGGCATGTAAGCCTTGACCAGCATCTGCACCACGGATACAAACCCGGCAATGATTGTAACATAGGCCGGGATGCGCACTTGGTTTGGAATGATGTTGCGCAGCGCAGAAATCACAACATTGGAACAAATCAATACAAAGGTCGCGGCGACCCCCATCCCTATGGCGTTGGATGCCATTGTGGTAACGGCCAGGGTGGGACAGGTGCCCAAGACAAGGCGCAAAACCGGATTTTCTTTCAGAATACCATTGGTTAAAACTTCAATATTTTTACTCATCTCTCACACCTGCCTTTCAAGAAATGACGTCAAACGCGTCAAGAGCATAATTTACTGCCTTGGTAACCGCTTTACTGGAGATAGTGGCTCCGCTGATGGCATTGATATCATCCACTGTGAGCGGCTGGGCCGGCAGTCCGGAGAAGCTGCCCCAGAAGGACTCATCTTCGATCTTAGTTCCAATTCCAACCGTTTCACTCTGCTCCTGAATCTTAATGCGCTGGATCATGCCATCCGAATCAAGGGCAACCAAGACCACAATATCTCCGCCATAGCCCTTGGCGGTACAGGTGATGATAACCCCCTCGCCGCTGTTGGCGGAATAGATCTCCGTGACCCCCTCGCCATTATAGGCAACCTGGGTAAATCCGCCGGCCTGCGGCATCAACTCGTAGCGTGCCTCATTGGCCGCTTGCTCATTTGCGGCCGCGATCACGGGAGCGGTCATACTATTTGTGACAGCCAGGGCCGAGGTGATACTAATACAGATTAAGCCTAGAACGACAATGGGCTTCCATACGTTAGCCAAATTGCTCATGCCTTCTTCCCCTCCTTCCCCTTCTTCGTCTGGGCAATTCCCAGCTTTGCCTGACGGGTTAGCACATCAATATAGGGGACGACCAGGTTCATCAGTAAAATGGCAAAGGATACTCCCTCACGCATATTACCAAAGAAGCGGATCATGCAGGTAATGAGGCCAAGGCCAATTCCAAAAATCAGCTTTCCCTTATCTGTGGTGGGTGAGGTAACATAATCTGTAGCCATAAAGAACGCACCCAGTATCAGGCCGCCGGAGAGCAGCTGATAGGTAGGGTCCCGCCCCAGAAGCAGGCTTAGTACCGCCACCGTTCCCAGATAGGACACTGGGATCATGGGGCTGATGGTCTTGGTGACAATCAGGTATATGCCGCCCAACAGCAGGGTGATGGCACAGGTTTCCCCCAGTACGCCGCCATGGTTGCCCAGAAGCAGGGTAATATAGCTGCCAGCGTTTCCGTCCACAGCCAACGGGGTCGCGGCGGTAAACGCATCAATTCCACTGACGGGATAAGTATAGGTGGTCATGGCGCCGGTAAACCCTAACGCCAGCGCAATCCGTCCAACAATGGCCGGATTGGCGAAATTATAACCCAAACCGCCAAAGAGCTGCTTGACCAGCACAATGGCAATAAACGCACCCACAATCGCCATCCAGAAAGGCAGCGCGGGCGGGAGGTTAAACGCCAAAAGCAGTCCGGTCACCACAGCCGAAAGATCCGCAACCGTGACATCATGCTTCATCACCCGGCACCAGGCATATTCAAACACGACACAGGCGCATACTGTAACCGCGGTCAGCAGCAGCGCCCGAATCCCGAACACTATGGTGGATACAAGAAGCGTGGGGAGCAATGCAACGCACACATTACCCATAATTTTTCCGGTCGTCACGCTGCTTGTAACATGGGGCGCGGCGGTTACAATCAGTTTATGTTCCATCACTTCTTACCCCCATCTTTCATCATAATCTTCGCCAATGCAATGGAGGAGGCCAAGGGGCGTTTTGCGGGACAAACAAAGGAGCAGGTACCGCAGGACATACAGAGATCCGTGCTCAGCTGGTTGAGCAGTTCCACATGTTCCTTCTCGTAAGCCTGCACAATTTCTTTGGCAGAGAGGCCCAAGGGACAAGAATTGGTACACCGGCCGCAGTGAATGCAATTTGAGGCAATGGGAACCTGCGCCATCCCTCTGGAAAACGCCAAAATGGCGTTGTTGTTTTTCAGAACAGGCTGGTCCGTATCAGCAACACAAATCCCCATCATCGGCCCGCCGTAAAGGATTTTTCCCGCCTCTTCCGTAAGGCCCCCGCAAAAGTCCAGCAGCTCCTGAATGGGAGTTCCAATCACCACCTCCACATTCTGAGGATTTTTCACAATATCGCCATCGACTGTCAGGCGTTTTGTAACCAACGGCATCCCCGTCTCTACATACTTGGAAAGAAAGGCGATGGAGGTGACATTCATGACGATGACACCCACATCAGAGGGGAGTCCCGGAAAAGGCACTTCTCTCCCCGTGCAGTTTTCAACCAACACCTTTTCAGCGCCCTGGGGATAACGGCTGGGCAGGCTTTTCACCGTGATTCCGGGCGAGTCAATGGCCGCCTCCATCTTCTCGATGGCCTCCGGCTTATTATCTTCGATTCCGATGATACACTGGTGAATCTCCAGGTACTTCATAACCAGCTTAATGCCATTAAAAATATGTTGCGTATCTTCAATAAAGCAGCGGTTATCCGAGGTGATGTAGGGTTCGCACTCAGCGCCATTGATCACCAGCATGTCAATTTCATCCAAATTTTTGGGCGACAGCTTTACCGCTGCCGGGAAGCCCGCTCCACCCAAGCCCACAAGCCCGCTGGCCCGCACGGCGTCCACAAAAGACTTCCTATCGCTGATCTCCGGCGGAGTAATGACCGGGTCCACCGTCTGCTTTCCATCCGGAATAATCACCACCGCCTGTTGAGAGGAGCCGTTGGCGCCGGTAATGGCAGTGATTTCTTGCACCGTACCGGAAACACCAGCGTGGACGTCAGCGGAGACAAAGCCACCGGACTTTCCCACCACAGTCCCCACATAGACTTGATCCCCTTTGCTCACAGCCGGCACAGCGGGCGCGCCGATGTGCTGGTTCATGGACAGCGTAATCTTTGACGGCAGCTGCATCACCACTGTTTCAAGATTTGAGGTTCTCTTTTCATGAGGCACCCCCGCACCCAGTGCAGCACGCTTCAGAAATTTGCTCATTCAGATTTTAACCTCCCTATACTGCATTCTTGAACTACACGCAGTTTCCTTTCATGCCCCCTACGGCGTGCAGGGCGCGTCATGCTCCACAGACCTCCTAAAGCCTTTCATTTCCTGCAAGATTAACCACAGAATTCATACAAATCAGGCACAACAAAGTCCGACGGCACTCTGCTCTTTCCAGAGAACTGAGCAGGTCCGCCGGCATATATTTCTTTGCTATAATACACTATTTTTACTGAAAAGGCAAGTTTCTTTTCTCCATTTTGATGTGCATTCCCACAATTTTTACTCAATTGTTTTTTACATATCATAAGACAATCAAATAAAAAAAGACGCAGGATATAATCCTGCGTCTTTTTTAAAGTACAAAGAACGATTCTCTTAGCAGCAGCCATCGTTACAGCCGCAGTTGTTGTTACAGCCACAGTTGTTGTTGTTGTTACAGCCACACCCGCTGTTGTTGCTACCGCCCCAGCCGCCGCCGCAGCAACAGAAGATGATGATCAAGATGATGATCCACAGACAACCGCCGCCGCCGAAATTGTTATTACAGCACCCCATTTTGAAGTACCTCCTGATATGAAAGTCTGAGATGCGGTATTTGCCGCTCTCATTCTTATCTTATGCCGAGGCCGGAGATGGGTGCCGACTTATAAACAGTTTTCCGAAAAATTCATTAATATGGCCGCTACCTCTGCCCTGGTGGCGCTTTTTCCCGGATTTAGCCCGGTGTCGCTGCCGGAGATCACCCCGCTGGCCAATGCCCAGGCCATGGCCTCCCTGGCCCAGACGGAGACCTCTTCCCCTCCGGCCATGCCGCTCAGAGATTGTCTTTCCGTCAGTTCCATCCCCAGGTAATTGGTGCTGAAGTTATACAAAAGCACCACCAGCTGTTCCCTTGTCACCTGGGCGGCAGGAGAAAATCTGCTGCCGCCTGTGCCGCCTGTCACTCCAACCGTGGCCCCCCAGTTCACATAAGGCGCATACCACTGGTCTGAACTGACATCAGTAAAGGTGGCGCTGGCGCTGTTTAACTCACGTTCCGGGTCTCCCGCCAAATGGTAGAACACCGTCATCACCATGGAGCGGTCCATCATGCGCTTGGGGCCAAAGGTTCCGTCTCCCATGCCCGCAAAGAGCCGATTCTGATAGACATAGGCCACAGCCGTGTTGTACCAATCACCGGAAGAGACATCGGTAAAGGGGTGTCCCGCCCCGGTTCCCGCCGTGTAGGTGTAGGCCCCCTGGTATCCCATGGCGGCGCTGCCGGAGATGACGGTGAACTCCGCCCGGGTGCCCTCTGCCACAATATAGCGGTTCCCCACATCCAACTGACTGCCAGAAAGAACAGCCGTCCCGGTTGTCACATTGATCACCGCACCACTGTGGGCCACCTGAACAGTTCCGGACACCGGCAAAAATACGCCTCCTTCAGGCAGCGCAAGACAATCCCCCTGCTGAAATTCTTTTGCCTGCAAAACAGTGCTGTAGCCGCTGCCTGTGCCATTTGGAGAGAGGGTCTCCAGCTCGTTCAACGCATGGTTTAGCGTCTCGTTCAATTGATTTTCCACAACCTGGCTGGCCTGTTGTGTGACAGCGGGGATATAAGTCCCGTTTAAATAACTCAGAGAAACGATGCTGTCGCTGCTTCCAATTGCAAACACCACTCCCGCGACCAACAAGACGCCGGCTCCGATGCCTGCCAGCTTCACTCCGAACCGCTTCATTTGTCTTCCTCCTGCTCTTCGCCGGGACCGGCTCTGGTAATCATATAGCTCAGCGCCAGCAGGCTGTCAGAAAAGTGGACCGATTCCACCACCACATTTTCCTCTTCAAAGGATATCTCTGTATTGGTAAAGTTCCAAATACCTCGAATTCCGGCCGCCACCAGCCGCTGCGCGGTAGAGAGGGCGACCGCTTTTGGCACGGTCAAAACCCCAACGCTCGCCGGATTTTCACCCAGATAGCGCTCCAACTCATCCACATGGTAAATTGGAATTTTTCCCACTTCCATTCCAATCAGAGACTCATTGACATCAAAAGCCGCCTTGACCTGAAAGCCATAGACGTGAAAACGAAAGTTTTCCATGAGGGCCCGCCCCAAATTGCCCACACCCAGAATCACCGCGGTGTGTCCTTGGTTGATCCCCATAATTTCTGCGATTTCGTCCCGGAGACTGCTTACTTTATAGCCATAGCCCTGCTGCCCAAATTCTCCAAAGCAAAATAAATCCTGGCGAATCTGCGAGGCGGTCAGCCCCATCTCATTGCCCAACGCGCTGGATGAGATGCGCACAGTTCCTTTCCGCTGCAAGTCCGAGAGATAGCGGTAATACCTTGGAAGGCGGCGAATCACAGCCTTAGACACTTTATTGCTACGTTTCATTCTGATAACACCTTTGGCCTCAATAATTTCCGAAAGGCCAACGCCCCTCTTTTGTCGAAACATAATTGATTGATGATTTAGTGTACCTTATTTGAATGAAACTGTCAACTTTCAAGGTCCTTTGTATCAGTTTCCCCATTTTTATCCCACGCGTGCTTCGCGCGATCGAAGCATGTTCTGTTTTTCGCTGAGAATAAAATAACTGGAGGTCTTTTTTTATCTTTTTTCTTCTCGTTTCACTCCCATCACATCATTTTTAAAATTTCTTTTTTCAGCTTTGAGATAATCCGTTTTTCCAGCCTTGAAATATAGGACTGGGATATTCCCAATTGATCTGCAACCTCTTTTTGCGTCCGCTCCGGCTTTCCATTGAGTCCAAAGCGAAGCGTGATGATATGCCTGTCACGCTCGTCCAGCCGGTCCAATGCCTGGCGCAGCAACTGCCGATCCACGTCCGCCTCAATCGGCTGGATAACCAAATCGTTGTCTGTCCCCAGCACATCGCTGAGCAGCAGTTCGTTGCCATCCCAGTCGGTATTGAGCGGTTCATCAAAGGACAACTCGCCCTTGCGGGAGGATGTTTTGCGAAGGAACATCAGAATCTCGTTTTCAATGCAGCGGCTCGCGTATGTGGCCAGCTTGATCCCCTTTGCCGGCTGAAAGGTCCCCACCGCCTTAATGAGGCCGATGGTTCCAATGGAAATGAGGTCCTCAATATTGACTCCGGTGTTTTCAAATCGGCGGGCTATATACACCACAAGCCGCAGATTATGTTCAATCAGTTTGTCCCGGGCGGATTCGCTGCCCGCCTCCAGCTGGCTCAGCAGGGCGCTCTCCTCCTCCCGGCTCAGGGGGGTGGGCAGCGTATCACTTCCCCCAATGTACATAATTTTATCGGGATTCCAAATACCAAGCCGCATCAGCAGAGTTTGAAGTCTCTCCACGGCAATACTACAAATTCCTCTCACAGAAACCTTCCTTTCAATCTATGCTGCCAATGAGTGCTTGATAGCTCCCTCCTTCCGAAACTGGGGTGGGCGAGAGCGCCACCAGCATGCGCGTCCAGTTCCGACCATCTGCCAGTACTTTGTCCGTGCGAAGCGCCAATAGCAGCCCTTTCTCTATCCCAACCGAGCGAAAGGGCAGAAGCCTCAGCCGCTGCTCCATCCCGCGCTCCTTCAGCAGACGGGCCGCATCCACGGGGTCTTCCAGCTCCCCTTTGGTCAGCCGCTGCTCAGGTGGAAAAAATTGCTCTATGTACTCACCCTCGGCCACCATAACAGGGCAGCCGGACACCGGATCTGTGAGCGTATTTCCTGTATCAATCAGAGCCTTGACCGGAATTTCCAATTGATCAAAATGAATCGTCACAGAAATAATTTCCCCCGCCGCGGTGGAATGTTTTCCCCATTTGCGAAATAGCAAAGTTAAAATCATATAGCATGCAGCCGCTGAAAGCAGAACCACTTTCAAATCCATGTTGGAATAGATCACACCCCTCCCCAGAGACAGGCCCTCCCCGCCCAAAAGAGAGATGGCCAGAATCCCGCCCGCGAACGCGCAGGTCAGGGCAAAAAAAATCAGGCTCTGGCGCAGCAGGCGTTTGCTGTTTCCAAACGCGGCGAGAATCATGACCGCCGCCGCCGCAATGCGGCACAGGGGATGGGATAAAAAAGAAAAGCCAGGCAAAAAAATTGCCGCGGCGTAGAGACCTCCCAGAAATCCTCCGGCGGCAAACCGCAGCCTGTGCAGCGGCTCGCCCGCCACCTTTGCCGCCGCCAGCAGCAGTAAATAATCGATGACCGCGTTGAGAAGGAACAGTGTATCAATATAGATGACTGTCATAGGATCTCCTCCTCCACTCAATTTGTGACAACCACTATTATAGGTGCTTGCCCCGCCGAAATCAGTCTAATCCGGGGGCAGGCACGCCTCAACTTTTTGGGCTCATCCATCTTTCTACAGGAAAACCGTGCGTATTCCCCTCTCCACAAATCACATCGCCATAACAAACCCTTATCCTCTTATTACAAATTATTACAAAAGATAAACTGATTCACATCCATTCAAGCGTTCTTCCCGATTTTGTAGGTTCTATATTCAGATGCGTTCCCCGCCCGCTCTGAGGAAATGCAGCCCCCATCCAAAGGAGCATATCACTCTTTTGGGTGGGGGCTGCATTTATCTTTCGCGGTTGAAATATTGCTTAAAAAACTGAAGCGTTGCCGCGCCATCGGCCTCAAACTGAGTTGAGTACGCCTCAATACTGAGACCTCCGTCATATCCAATTTGATTCAGCGCATGAATAAATTCGAGATACTTGTCGTCCTCTTCTATGCGGTGCGGGTATCCGCGCCCGAGTATCTTAGCAAAATGTACATGCTTAATTTTATCTCCATAACGCACCACATGCTCGATTGGTTCGCGCTCTATGCCAATATGATAATAATCGACCAGCAATTGAATGTTGGGGTGGTCCACTTCTTCCGCCAGTTTGTTGACTTCCCACAGCCAATTCAGGTGATTGGTCTCTGACTGATTGTTATGCTCCAACGTAATTATAATTCCGTACTCTTTCGCTACAGGGCCGAGATACCTGCACAACTCCACCATCTGATTCCACGCCTCCCCCCTGGGGAATCCCTCCGGAATGCCTTTGGCCCAGGGGCTTCCAAATCCAATTCTAGCCACTCTCAATTCATTTGCTCTTTGGATCGCTTTGACACAGTATTCTTGAACAGCCTTTGTATCCACGTCAGGGCCAACCAGTTTCAAGCCTTTTTTTATGAAATTGTTACAGGCATAGCATGCTATACCCGCCTCGGAAAGCTTATATTTGATCCCCTCAAATTCCGAGCGGTTCAGGGGCATCATTTCCCCCAAAGGCAGTTCAATATAGTCATAGCCAAGTTCAGCTATCCTTTCCGCAAAATTGACTCCAGTGGCCGTACCTCCATTGAGTAAATTGACACAAACACCAAATTTCATGGCGCCCTCCCTTCTCCAGCCCAGTAGGTCCATCGTACAATAGCCGCCCGAAAAAGTCTATTGATTATAAAAGAAAGCACACCGAAACTGATTGATCCCCTCCAAAAAAGTAGCATCCATTACCCTCATCCGCTTTTCTGTTTTTTCCATGCCCCCTTTCTCTCAAAAAAACGGAGAGACACCAAGTTAACCCTCTTAGTGTCCCTCCGCAAAACATCAAACCATTTTGTTTTTTATCTGACCGGTAATCTGCGGCCTGCGCCGCCTACAGCAGATCTGACGCAGTCCTCATCTCATATTCCGCGGTTCAGCGTCCGGCGAAGGCGAATTTTCCCTTCCAGCGCCTGATCAATCAGGGCGAGGAATTTCTCCCGTTCCTGCGGCAGGGTCCCCTTCAGCGGCAGGTAGTTGGAGGCGTGGTTGCTGGTAAAATGCAGAGGGGAGACCTCCAGCTTTTCGATCAGGAGATGGCATTCCTCCAAAATCTGATCCGGCGTACAGACGGTAAACCGACCCGCCATCACATCGTCCCCCAACGGCGTCCCCTTTGCCGGGGCAAAGGTCATGGCGGACAGATGCCGCGGCTTCATCTCATTGATCATCTCTGCCGTGGACAGGATGTGTTCCTCCCAGGCGCCTTCCTGTCCGGTCAGCCCCATGATGACAATGGCCCACAGATCGATACCCGCTTCCACCAGGTTTTGCCCCGCCTTGAGCATTTGCGGGGCACCGACCCCTTTGTTAATCGCCGTCAAAACTGCGCCGCTTCCGCTTTCCACGCCCAAATAGGCTCTGGAAAGCCCCGCTCTGCGCAGCTCAGCCAGCTCCTCCACCGTTTTGGACAGCGTGCTTTTGGGCCCTGCATACGTTGTCACCTTCTGCAGCGATGGAAACGTTGCGTACAGCTTATGGAGAATCTTCAGCATATGCTCGGTGCGGATGGCAATGGCGTCCCCATCACAGAGAAAAACCCGCTCTAAGTCGCCATAGTAGGCCTTAGCCAGATCAATATCTTCCAAAACCTCATCCACATTACGGATGCGAAAGGTTTTATCCTTGTACATGGCGCAAAATGTGCACTGATTGTGGCTGCATCCGCTGGTCACCTGAAGGAGGTAGCTTTTCCACTCCCCTGGAGGGCGGTATAAAAGGTCACTGTCATATCGCATGGCACACTGTTATCCTTTCACAATTTCCCGAAGGGCCGCGCAGGTGGTTTTCATCTCCTCAGGCGTTCCAATGGTGATACGCAGATAGTCCGAGATACGCGGCCTGTCAAACCGCCGCACCAAAATCCCCCGGTCACGCAGGCTGCGCTGAATCTCCCGACCCGGGTAATCCGGGTGCGCCGCAAAGAGAAAATTTGTATTGGAATCGTGGACTAAAAACCCTAATTCACGCAGAACCTGGGTCACCCAGGTTCTGGTCTCTATAATTTTATTTGTGATTCCCTGATAATATGCCTGATTCTGCATCGCGGCAATTCCTGCCGCCTGGGCCAGACGGTCCAGAGGATAAGAATTAAAGGAATTTTTGACACAATTGACCGCCGCAATCAAATCAGGCGCGCCCAGCGCATATCCGACCCGCATTCCCGCAAGAGAATTGGATTTTGACATGGTGTGAACCACGATCAAATTGGGGTATTCCCCCAGCAGAGGGACAACAGACTCCGTCCCAAAGTCCGCATACGCCTCATCCACCAGAATGACAGAGCCCGGATTGGATTCCAAAATTCTGCGGAGATCCGATCTGGAGAGGATTTGCCCTGTGGGCGCGTTGGGGTTGCAGATCACCGCCCCGCCCGGCGCGGAGAGGAACTGCTCCACCGGGAAGGAAAAGTCCTCATTGAGCGGAATCTCTTCCCGCTCCAACTCAAACAAATCTGTATAGACAGAATAAAATGTATATGTGATATCCGGGAACTTCACCGCTTTGCCCGGCGTAAAAAATGCATAAAAGGAAAGCGCCAGCACCTCGTCAGAGCCATTGCCGCAAAAGACCTGATCCTGGGATAGCCCATGCTGCCCCGCAATGGCGCGGCGCAGCTCCACACAATCCGGATCCGGGTACATGCGAAGCTCAGAATTGACCGTCCGCTCAATGGCCTTCAGAACTTCGGGGGCCGGTGAGTATGGATTTTCGTTGGTGTTGAGCTTGATCACCTTCCGCTCCCCGGGGATCTCTCCGGGAACATAGGGCACCAGCCTTTGCGCCCTGGCGCTCCAATATCGTTTGTCCATATATGTTCTCCTATCTATTTGATGTCGATCTGTTGCCCGCCGCGCAAGATCTTTCGAATATTCTTTTCCGCCTTGCCCCGTGGAATCATAATCTCATGCCCGCACCCCTGACAGCGCATTTTAAAGTCCATGCCAATACGTAATACAGTCCACTCCTGACTTCCGCAGGGATGCCCTTTTTTCATTTTCAGCACATCCCCCACTCGAATATCCATGGCACACCTCCAATCTCATACCAAGTGAATCAATTCAATTGATAATTAGCCGCTTCTGGGTACGAATCAGCAATCACTGAGCTTGACGCAACTTTTCTTCTATTATAATCTCTTTTTCCCTGCCATGTCAATTGACCTGCTTTCTAACTTTACAGCCTTTTTACACCTTTACACCCCCATATAGTAAAACCGGACGCACCGGCAACGGATGCGTCCAGGCTTCTCTGAGAGAACTCTCAGCGATCAATTGGGATAGCCGCCGGCAGCCTTGCCGGCCCGCATTCTGCTCCTACAATAGAAATACACCATAAAATTCGCGGCATAAAACACCACTCCGATCAAAGCCGCATCCCACCCCGCTGCAAGTGAATTTGCAAATACATTGACCGGAAGATTGACCAGTGCGACCACCATTGAAACATAGATCGTTTCATCCGGATTCACGCTGAGCACCATTAAAATCAAGGCGCACATAAGGTGCAGTGCGGTCATCACAAGCGCAGTGATGTGATATCCACACGGCTCCATGTGGGCAACACAAAAGTTAAATGCAAAAGCAAAAAACAGATAGAATAATCCCGTGGTGAAGGAGCCCATATTTAGATATTCCTCAATTCTCATGGTGGCATCTATGCACTGAATCGCCGCCACATACGACCAAATCTGAAGCACCGCGCACATGGTTAGGGAAATTGTCGCCACTGTGGAATACCATTGATTCTTCCCCATATTGCCTCCTTCTCCTTCGTATTGAACCCAGTGTCCCAACTATAGTATGATATCACATCATAAATGCGAAGCATTTGTGGTATCTGGCATCGTTTGCGGTTCTTTTGCGAAGCAAAAGGAGCAAATCGTGCCAATCACCGGATATCTTAGCCGCTCTGCGGCTATGATATCATTTAAAATTTGAACAAGATACCTCGATCCTCTGTATTTTGATGACAATCCGGTTTCCTTCTCTTCTTTATCATAGACAAACTCTGCCCCAATCATTCCATGCAAAGAATCCCAATCCAGTCAAATCCAATTTTTGAACGGCGCAACCTTGTTCCATCCCTTGACGAGGTTCTATTTTGCCGGTAAAATGAAATCAAAAAAGAAGGGAACTATTGTATGAATTATGCGGAAGTAGCCGCTGCCGCCCGCGGCTGCATCGGCCCCTATTGCAAAGCATGCCCCGTTTGTAACGGCAGGGCCTGCCGGAATCAGATGCCCGGGCCAGGGGCAAAGGGCTCCGGCACCGGAGCGATCCGGAATTTTGAAGCCTGGCAGGCGCTGCGTCTGAATATGGACACGATCTGCCAGAGCAGGAAGGCTGACACAAGCTACTCCTTTTTTGGGCAAAATTTCTCGCTGCCTGTTTTCGCCGGGCCGGTGGGCGCTGTAAAGCTGCATTATGGAGAAAAATATAGTGACGCGGAGTATAATCAAATTTTAGTTTCAGGCTGCAGGCAAGCAGGCATTGCCGCTTTTACCGGCGATGGCACTGACACATCCGTATTGATCGCCGCCTCCAGGGCCATAGGCCAGGCCAATGGAGTCGGAGTCCCCACAATCAAGCCCTGGGACAAGAGAACTGTGTTTGAAAAGCTGGATACCGCCAAGGCGGCCGGCGCCAAAATTTTTGCCATGGACATTGATGCGTCCGGACTCCCGTTCCTGAAAGGGCGTACTCCCCCGGCCGGAAACAAAACAGTCTCGGAATTGCGTGAAATCATAGAATATGCCAAAGGCCCTTTTCTGCTCAAAGGGGTTATGACCGTAACCGGCGCACGCAAGGCGTTGGAGGCGGGAGCAGCAGGCATTGTGGTGTCCAACCATGGCGGGCGGGTGCTGGACGGCGTCCCCGCTACGGCCGAAGTCCTCCCCGCAATTGCAAAGGCAGTCAAAGGCCAGATGACGATTTTGGTGGATGGCGGCCTCCGCTCCGGTGTTGATATTCTCAAGGCGCTCGCATTGGGCGCCGATGCTGTCTTGGTCGCACGCCCCTATGTCACCGCTGTGTACGGCGGTGAATACGAGGGAATCCAGGCGCTCACGGAAACGCTAAAAACCGAATTGGCGGACGCTATGACCATGTGCGGCGTATCCAATTTGGAGGAAATTTCTTCTGCCCTTCTTTGGCCATAGCAGATCGTAAAAAGGCCGCCGCCCATCTGCGTATGCAGATGGGCGGCGGCCTTTTTAACTCAACAAAAAATGGTTATTATGCGTAATCCCCAGTGTAATCAATGATTTTGTAGTCCAAATTAACCCAATCGTCATCGGACAGGACATAGTAGCCATCAGAATCCAAAAGCAACTGGAGCGCAACATTCTGATCCTTCTCATATCCCAGACTGGGAATCAGGCTCTCTACCAGATCAAGCACGCGCTGCGTATACTCAATCTCCAGCGCTGAATACTCATCATCACTCATCGTATTCAGCGTGTTCTGATCCACATTAGCGGTTACCTCGCCCCAAATGGTGTTGATATCCTCATCCGTAACCTTTTGCAGGATGTCAATGGGGGAAACCTTAACCTCTACAACATAATTCCCACTCTCCAGTTTGTTGGAACTAAGTACCTCATACTTGCTATGAGAATAGATAGTACGAATCAGTTCCTCAGAGCGAGCAACCTGCTCATCTGTGGCCACTTCGATGCTCATGTAGCGCCGGAAGGCCTCCGCTTCCGCCACGACATTGCTCTCGTACAGGTCCTCAAGATCCTGCATGGTACTGCCCTCGACCAGGTCAACGTACTTTTCGTTAAATTTCCCCAGATAGGCGGCGTCTATGAGCCACTGAACATAATTTACTGCATCCTGCTTGGACAGTCCACTGGAAAAATCACACCCGGCCATACCCAGCAGCATAGATAGCCCCAACATGAGAGCAGCCATTTTTTTGATCGCGTTTTTCATTGCTATCACCCTTACCTCTTTATCTTGATATTTATAGTATGCTACAATAACTATACTATTTTATTTTATCCAAAATCTATTGGTTCGTCAACCGTGAATGATAAAGATTTTGCAAAATTTATTTTGTTTCCATTTTATATAGAAAAATTCATAAATTTCCTTTATAATATTTTTAAAATGCACATTTTTTCAGCCGGGGGGTTGTCTCATCATGTTCTATCCCCCCAAAGGAACCAGAAAGGAGTGTTCTTATTGCACTTGAAACGACAACTTAAAGAAAAAACCCAGGAGTCGCTGGCCTCTGTCCTTCCAATTACTGCGATTGTTTTAATTCTATCCATTACCGTAACACCACTAGACCCGGGGACATTAATCCTTTTCCTATTTGGTGCTGTATTGCTTGTATTTGGAATGAGCCTTTTTACATTAGGCACCGACATGTCCATGATTCCCATGGGGGAGGGCATGGGAATCTCTCTAAGCCAAAGCAAGCGGATTTGGATTCCCATCATTGTGTTCTTTTTGTTGGGGGCCATGGCCACCATCGCGGAGCCGGATTTGCAGGTGTTGGCAGAGCAGATCCCCTCCATTGAAAATATGGTGCTGATCCTCACCGTGGCCATTGGCGTGGGGATTATGCTGGTTATTGCGGCGCTGCGTGTGAAATTTGGAATCCCGTTGCGGCGGCTTTTGCTCATATTTTATCTCATCGTTTTTACCTGCGCTTTTTTTACTCCAAACCAGTTTATTCCCGTCTCCTTTGATTCCGGAGGGGTAACCACCGGGCCGGTGACTGTCCCTTTCATCATGGCGCTGGGAATCGGAATCGCTTCACTGCGTCAGGATGAAAATTCAAGCAGCGACAGCTTTGGCCTCATCGCACTGTGCAGCGTGGGGCCAATCCTCGCAACCATGCTCTTGGGCATCTTTTACCAGCCGGACGAGGCGGTGTACAATCTGGGCACTATGCCGGAAGTACTGACAACCATGCAGGCCGCGCAATACTTTTTTACAGAGCTGCCCCACTATTTCCGTGAGGTTGCAATTGCGCTTCTCCCCATTGCATTGTTGTTTTTTCTATTTCAGGTCTTCACCCGCCGGTTTCACCCCCATCAACTCATTCGGATGAGTTCAGGTTTAATCTATACATATCTGGGGCTTGTCTTATTTTTATGCGGAGTGAACGTTGGTTTCTTGCCGGCTGGACAGTATCTGGGCGCAACCTTGGCCGCAAGCCCTCAAAAGTGGCTTTTGATTCCAATCGGAATGCTCATCGGCTATTTTATTGTTCGGGCGGAGCCTGCGGTTGCCATATTGACCAAGCAGGTGGAAGAAATTTCAAACGGCTCTATTTCCCATCAGGCCATGGGATACGCGCTCTCCATTGGCGTATGCATCTCCGTGGGTCTTGCCATGGTGCGCGTGCTCACGGGACTCAACATTATGTGGGTGCTCATCCCCGGATATGTGATCGCTTTGGGGCTGTCCTTTTTTGTGCCGCCCCTGTTTACCGGAATTGCGTTCGACTCCGGCGGCGTGGCCAGCGGCCCCATGACCGCAACCTTTCTCCTCCCCTTTGCCATGGGCGCCTGCTCATCCGTGGGGGGCAATATTATGACGGACGCATTTGGCATTGTCGCTTTTGTCGCCATGACACCCCTGGTTACCATCCAGTGCATGGGACTGTACAGCACACTCAAACACACTGCCACCCGGCGCAGAATGCGGATCCATCTGGAACAGGTGGACGATGTTATGGTCTATTTTAATTGAGAGGAGGGGCATCTATGGACCAATATGAAGCGATGAAACTGATTGTCTCCATTGTGGAACGCGGAAAATGCAAAGAACTGATTGAGCTTTATCACGAACACCAGGTCTACTTGAACATTCAATGTATAGGCCGTGGCACTGCCACCTCCGAAATTCTGGATATCTTAGGGCTGGACTCCAGCGAAAAAGATATTCTGATCAGCTGTGCCACCCAGTCGGCAGGGTGGAATTTGCTTTATCAGCTGGACGATGAGCTGCGGGGCAGCGTGAATACGAGCGGCATTGTTTTTATGCTCCCAATGACAGGGATCAATAATTTGATTGCTGCTGCCATTCGCTTTAAAACGTCAAAGGACAAAAAAGGACTCAAAGGGGGCGATTTTGTGGACAAAAAAGGAGAACACAGCTTAATTCTGGTGACCTGTAACCGCGGTTACGCCGACAAGGTAATGAGTACAGCTACAAAGGCCGGCGCCCGGGGCGGTACGGTTGTCAAGGCACGTTGGACCGGAATGGAGGATGTGGAGGCCTCTTACGATCTGAACTTAGCGGCGGAAAAAGAAATGATTGTGATCGTGGTGTCCAAAAAACAACGAAATGAGATCATGGACGCAATCAACGCCGAGCACGGCTTAAAAAGCAAAAGCCAAAGTATGATCTCATCGCTCCCCATTGATGAGATGACGCGGTTATAAAAGTGGTGGGCCTATCCCCGCAGGTGCGGGGATAGGCCCTTTTACTTTGTACAATCAGCGGGTGCAATAACGTGGATCTTTATATGTGGGTGTGTTTTCCGGGCTGCGATTGGGTATAAATTCGTCCACAGGGAATTTGACCCGACGGAACAACTCGCAGGGATCCTCCTCCGGACAGTCACAACCGCAGTCGCATTCCTTCTCCGGCAGGCAGTAATCATAAATTGGAGTAAGTATTTGAGTATCCCGTTCCATGCGGATCAGGGAAAATTGTCCCAGCGTAACATGGAGCTTACGGCACTCGTTGCCAATCAGCAAATCTTCCGGGAAAAAGTTGCTAACGGCCAGCGGCACTTCGCAGCAGCCTAAGATGTTATCTTCACAGCAGTCACAGGCATTTCTCATCTTTACACCAAGGATCAGAGGATCAACCGCATCCACCACCACATCGGGCAGATTGCTGCTGAGAATATCCTGACAATCCAACCTGCACTCCATCCCCCGGGTGGAGAAGGTTTTTACATTGCTCTCCCCTCCAAAGAGGATGGTACGCTTATCAAATACCGCAAGGCCTACGATTTCCACCGGCCGGACGGTTCCTACAAATGCATCGGCACAAATTCGGTAAAAATACCGCACATCCACTGTATAAAAACCGCGGTTAAATGTAATGGGTTCCACATCGATGCACGCGCAAAGTAATTCGGCCGTTCCGGCCTTAATGGAAACACAGCGCTCAAGCGCCTCTTGAGAGCTGCGGGTGAGGAAGACTCTTAAATCTTCGATACATTCCTTCTCCCGGCATGAGTCAAACACCTTTTTTGTGTGTATACACACGGCCTCCCGGATACTGCATTCACTGCTCACCGGTCCGGGCACGACCTTATCTTGCAAACTGGGCATATTAGAAAATCCCTCCTAAAAATACTAAAAGCATTCAATTAATATGACGGTCCAGTGGCGGACTGCCTACATACCATTCTATGAGAGATCAAAAAAAGCGTGTGTCCTTCTGGGCGATGTTTCCTTTCGGGGTTGTTCTTTTTTCTGTTTTGCGGTATAATAGCCGCGAAATGGCTATGATACCAAGTTTATTGTCACCGTTGCCCCGCCCCTCGCGGGGCAACCGGCAAGGATGACATTGATACCATAAATGCTTTGCATTTACGGTATCATAGCGGCGATAAAAACAAGCTTCAGGGGAAGCGAAGGCGGTGTGTACTCATGGCTCGTGCGGGTTTTATTCAAAGCGATATGGATTTCAAGCTGCTGGTACTTTATATTATGGATCATGCCGCGGCTCCGGTGACATTTTTACAAATCCTGGAGCTGGCATTATGCGATGCCGGGGTAGACTACTTTTCCCTTCATCAGGCGGTTGGCCATCTGGTGGAGCGGAAAAACCTGAAATTGGAGGATGATAAATACTCCATCACAGAAAAGGGACGGCGCAACAGCGCCATCTGTGAAAGCGGTCTGCCCGCATCTGTTCGCCGCCGCTGCGATGAAAACCTTCTCCACCTCAACCGGATCATGATCCGAGAGCAGCAGGTGCAGGGGCAGGTTTTTTCCAACGAAGATGGCACTGCCACAGTTCATTTGCAGCTCTCAGATGACGGTGGACCCCTTCTGGAGTTGAAAATTCTCTCCCCCTCCCCTGAAGCCGGAGCAGAGATGGTCTCTCTCTATAAATCCAGACCAGAGGCTACTTACCATAACATGATGCAGCTGCTCGCCGCACCGGAAGAGAACACATAGTCTTATAGCGTAACGCAATGCCCCCACAGAATCCAATCTGTGGGGGCTTACATTTTTTCTATTGTGCCCACAAATTCATGCTACATCATTGGGGCAAATACACGCAGTACACTGCGATATAACTGTATCAGGGGGTTTAGCCTGCGATAGTGGCGCAGAGAAACTGCCTGGCTCTTTTCGATTGTCTCTTGAAAATCTTGGATAATATCCGCAATGCAAGGCGCCTCGCACAGCCAAACACCGTTTTCAAAGTGCAGAAATAAGCTGCGGTAATCTAAATTTACCGTTCCAACCGTGGCATATTTTCCATCCACCACAAAATTCTTTGCATGAATGAATCCGGGGGTATACTCATAAATTTTCACCCCAGCCTCCAGTAAGGGAGGGTAGTGGGCTTTTGTTGCCTCGAATACAATCTTTTTGTCCGGGATATGGGGCGTGATAATCCGCACATCCACCCCGGCCTTCGCCGCATTACACAGCGCGGTATTGGTTGCGGTGTCAATAATTAAATATGGGGTTGTGATATAGATAAATTTTCTGGCTCGTGAAATCATATTCAAATACACTGTTTGGCTCACCGTTTCATCATCCAGCGGCGTATCAGTATAGGGCTGGACATAACCAGTCCACGGTTTTGCCGGAAAAGGTCTTGGGCGAAAGCCGGATAAATTCTCTTCCCAACCGCTGCAGTAATCCCACATGGTCAGAAACATTACGGTCATCGACCAGACCGCGTCCCCCTCCAGCATAATGACGCTGTCTTTCCAATGCCCATATTTTTCAACCGCATTGATATATTCATCCGCCAAATTGATGCCCCCGGTAAATCCCACCCCACCATCGATGATCATTAGCTTCCGGTGGTCGCGGTTGTTGAGGCGCAGGGACACAACGGGAATAAATCGGTTAAAGCTGCGGCACTGGATGCCAGATTCCGACAACTTCTTATCATAATTCTTGGGCAGTGCGAAAATACTTCCCATATCGTCATAGATCACGCGCACATCCAGTCCCTCAGCCGCTTTTTCTTTGAGCACTTCCAGGATGTGATCCCACATCTTTCCGGGCTGGATGATAAAATACTCCAAAAAGATATACCGTTTTGCACAGCGCAGCTGTTCCAGCATGCGCGTAAAGGCCAGATCCCCCAGCGGAAAATACTCCGCCTCGGTGTTGGTATAGGCGGGACAGAACGCATGATTTTCCAGATACCGCGCCTGTCCTGCCGCGTCTTCCCCAAGGGGCAGCAGGTCATCGGACTTATAATCATGATAGAGGTTTTGTACAAATTGTTTATTGATGTTGTTCATTTTCTTGCGCGTCCGGTCAGACAACCTGATTCCGCCGGCCAACAGATAAAGGCTTCCCCCAAGCACCGGAAACGAGAAAATCAAAATAAGCCAACCGATTTTATAGGCCGGCTCTCCCGGCCGGTTAATGATCCACAGCGTCACAACGATGCTCAGCAGGATACACCACCAATAAAATAACGGAAGGTGCTCGGAAAAAATCATAATCATGACAACCAGCACCGCCACTTGCAGCAGCAGTGCGATGGCCACGAGCACAATGCGGTGAAATAAAATGTACGCCAGTCTTTGCATCCTCCGCACCTCCTTTCTAACTCAAAAGCCGAATATCAACTATTTTACTCCAATTCCCCCGCCTCTTCCAGCGCGGGCGCGCTATTTCAGCACAACATTCTCGCCCCCCAGGCGCTCCCGTAAATCCTCCAAAAGAACGTCCCGCAGTTCACACCGTGTCCCAATCTGTTTTCTGGTGTCGGCAAAAAAGAGTACCACCTGCTCCATGCCCGGAAACATTGCAAGGGCCAGCTTCACCTTGCGCAGGCGCTCATCTCCTTCTGTGGGAAAACGCAGATACAGGCGGCGGCCTGTGTTCTCTTCCCTGCCATTGCCTGAGGACAAGCTCTCTCCCCCCTCCAGCACGTCCAAGGGCAAAATCTCATCCACCATAACCTGGGGCGGCTTTTCGTCCCGGGCTGAAATACGGCCCTTGACCAGAATCGCGTTGTTTTCCCGGATATAGCTGCCACTCTCATCCAAGACTCTGGAAAAGACCAGCAATTCCATATCCGCAGTATCGTCCTCCAACGTAATATATGCCATAAGGGTATTATTCCGCGTTGTTCGGGTTTTATAGCCGGATATGACGCCGGCCACAACAATTTTCTGATTGTCATGAAATTTTTGCGGCCCCTCTGCACGCGCAAAATCGGCCATAATCGCGCCAATGGGCGCGGCATTCTGACCGCGTACAACATCCCGGTAAGCGTCCATAGGGTGTCCGCTGAGATAAAGTCCCGTGGTCTCCTTCTCCATTGCCATCAGTTGCTGGGAAGAGAATTCGGGCAGATTGGGCAGCCCGATTGTTTCCTTGGGCGCCTCCTCGGCCTCATCTGATCCAAAACCAAAGAGGTCCAGCTGTCCCTCCAAATTTTTACGCCGCTGTGCGGCGATACTGTCTAAAAGCTGCCCAAAAATCTCCATCAACTGGGAGCGGCGGTATCCCAGATTATCAAAGGCCCCGCTTTTTATCAAGCTCTCCATTGTGCGGCGGTTTAAATCCTGGCCATACATCCGCTGGCAAAAGTCAAAAAAGTCGGTAAATCTCCCTCCTTTTTCACGTTCCCCCAGCAACCGGAGAATCACACCGCGCCCCACTCCCTTTAACGCCACCAGACCAAAGCGGATGCCCTCGCCTGTCACCGTAAAGTCGGCGCCCGATTGATTGATATCCGGCGGCAGCAGGGCAATTCTCATCGCGCGGCATTCCGCGATATATTCCGCCACCTTCTCACTGGAGTCCAGCACCGAGGTAAGCAGCGCCGCCATGTACTCCTTTGGATGATGGCGTTTAAACCAGGCGGTCTGATAGGCCACAATGGCATAGCATACCGCGTGGGCCTTGTTAAAGGCATAATTGGCAAAATCATAGATCTCATCATAAATTCCCTGGGCAATATCCTCAGGGATTCCATTTGCCACACAGCCGCAAATATTGCGTCCCGGGTCACCATAGATAAATGCTTTCCGCTCTTTTTCGATCTCTCCGGCCTTCTTTTTGGAGATGGCGCGGCGCATCATATCCGCCTGGCCGGAAGAGTATCCGCCCAGCGTACGGAAAATCTCGATGACCTGCTCCTGATAGACAATACAGCCGTAGGTAACAGAGAGAATCGGCTCCAGAGACGGATGTTTATATCTGATTTTCTCCGGGTTTTGTTTACAGGCAATGAACCTGGGAATGGACTCCATCGGGCCCGGCCGGTACAGTGCGATAATCGCGGTGATATCTTCAATATCCTTGGGTTTGAGGCTGATACACACACCCGTCATTCCCGCCGACTCCATCTGGAAGACCCCACTGGTTTTCCCCTCCGAAATCATTGCCATGGTCTCCGGCTCATTTTTGGGAATACCATCTAATGTAAAGCCCGGCTCCTTACCGCACACCAGCCTCTCTGCATCTGAGAGGATGGTCAGGTTGCGCAGACCCAGAAAGTCCATTTTTAACAGGCCCAGCTCCTCCAGGGTTGTCATGACATATTGCGTCACCACGGATTCGTCATTTTTCGCCAGCGGGACATAATCGCTGACCGGCCGGCTGGTAATCACCACGCCAGCCGCATGGGTAGAGGCGTTTCTTGGCATCCCCTCGATTCCCCTGGCAATGTCAAACAGCCTTCGGATCCGGGGGTCTTCGTCATATTGCTCCCTTAGTGGCTTCGAGAGCTTCAGCGCATCCTCCAACGTGATGTGCAGGGTGGATGGAACCTGTTTTGCCAGGGCGTCCATCTCGGCATAGGGAAAATTCAGTACCCTTCCCACATCCCGCAGCGCGCCACGGGCCGCCATGGTGACAAAGGCGATAATCTGGGCCACATGGTCTGTCCCGTATTTTCGGTTGACATAATCAATCACCTCTCCCCTGCGCTGATAGCAGAAGTCGATGTCAATGTCCGGCATGGAGATGCGCTCCGGGTTTAAAAACCGCTCAAAATACAGGGAATATTCTATGGGGTCCACATCCGTAATATTCAAGCAATAGGACACGATCGACCCCGCCGCCGAGCCACGCCCCGGCCCCACTGGAATCCCATTGCGTTTCGCATAGTCAATGAAGTCGGCAACAATCAGAAAATAGTCCACAAAGCCCATTTGGCGAATCATTTCCATCTCCGTGTTCAGGCGGGTTTGATGCTCCGGCGTGGGCGCGCAATAGCGGCGCCGGAACCCCTCCCGGCACAGAATCTGGAAGTAAGCATCGCTGTCGCTGTACCCCTGAGGCAGCGGGAAGCTTGGCAAATGGTGCACCCCAAACTGGAAATCCACCTGACACAGCGCTGCAATGTTCACGGTATTTTTCAGGGCCTCTGGATCGCTTGGAAAGAGACTTGCCATCTCCTCCTCAGACTTAAGATAAAACTCTTCGGTTGCAAATTTCATGCGGTTCGGATCATCCAAGGTTTTGCCCATCTGTACACACATGAGCACATCCTGCAGCTCGGCGTCCTCCCGGCTCAAATAGTGGGCGTCATTGGTGGCCACCAGCGGAATCCCGGTCTCCTGGTGCAGGCGCCGGATGCCAAGGTTGACCTCGCGCTGCTGGGGAAGATTGTGATCTTGCAGCTCCAGATAATAGCCATCCTCTCCAAAGAGCTCCCTCATTTCCAGCGCATGGGCCTTTGCCCCTTCATAATCTCCCGCGGTAATCCGCCTGGGGATCTCTCCCCCCAAACAGGCGGACAGCGCAATGAGGCCGCCGCACCGCTGCCGCAGCAGGTCCATATCAATGCGGGGTTTGATATAAAATCCCTCTGTGAAGCTGCAACTGACCATATAGGATAGATTGCGGTACCCCTCCTCATTTCGGCAGAGCAGCACCAGGTGCCGCGCTTCTGCGTCCAATTCATGGACGCGGTCAAAGCGGGTGCGGGGCGCAACGTAGACCTCGCAGCCAATGACCGGTTTGATTTCCGCTTTTTTGCATGCTTTATAGAAATCAATGACGCCGTACATCACGCCATGATCGGTGATGGCTATGGCATCTTGCCCCAAGGCCTTGGCCCGCTCCACCAGCCGATCGATCCGGCAGGCCCCGTCCAACAGGGAATATTCCGTATGTACATGCAGATGGGCAAAGGACATGACGCCCGCCTCCTGTCACTCAAATTCGCCCTGCTCCGCCAGGCGCGTCAGGGTATCCCCTGATACACGGTAGGTAGTCCACTCCTCCATGGGCACAGCGCCTATGGAGCGGTAAAAGCCAATGGAGGGCGTGTTCCAGTCCAGGCAAGCCCACTCCAGCCGCCCACAACCTCTCTGGACAGCGATCCGCGCCAGTTCCTTCAGCAGACGCTGTCCGCACCCCTTGCCGCGAAACTCCGGCAGGACATACAGGTCCTCCAGATAAATTCCAGCCCGTGCGAGAAAAGTGGAAAAATTATGAAAGAACAGCGCCATTCCCGCCTCCCGGCCTTCGAATTGGACAAAGAGCACCTCGGCCTTTTTCTGCTCAAAAATCCAGGTATGCAGAAGCGCTTCCGTGGCCGTCACCTCTTGCTCCATATGCTCATATTCCGCCAGCTGCCGGATAAAGTCTAACATGAGCGCTTCGTCTCCCACGGCCGCAAAGCGAACTGTTATGTTCTCTCCCACGCACGCTCTACCTCCCCTCACGCTTTCCTCTTCCGCTTCTCATGCGCGTTCCGATCACCTGTACCGCTCTGGTGCAGAGATACCCCAGTACGGCGCCGGCAAAATTTAAAATGGAATCATCAACATCGGCTGCGCCCGTGGCGGTCAGATACTGCACCACTTCCACCCCCACCGCCAAGCACGCGGCAAACGGAATGAAAATCCAGAACCGCCGCATGGGGCGAAACATGACCGGTAAAATCACGCCCATAGGAAGCAGAATGACCACATTCCCCACCAAATTGGAGATGCTGACAAAGCTGCCTGTACGAAGATAGTAGCGGATATAGTTCTGAATGGTGTGAAACGGAATGGTGTTTACCGTACCGCCATATCCCCTGTCCACATGGAACAGTCCCCCAAAAAACAGGAGCACAGACAGCACGCACAGGTAGTAACCCAATAAAAACCAAAGCGCGGTTCGCAGGCACCGCTGCCGGTCAAACGGCCGCAATTCATTTATCTGAATCAGCACGCCCGCTCCCGCTAACATCACAGTGACGGGAACGATGGCTACCTGATGCCATAGGGAGAGCTTGTCCCCCAGGATCAGCCAGCTTAAATTCAGCAAAACACAGAAAACGTAGAGCAGGAACGCGCTGATTGGAATCCGCTTCACCATAATGCCTCCAATGAAACTTACTTTTTATCTCCATGGTGTTCCGGTCAGTCTCCTACCCAAGAGCCCTGGCCAGTTCCACCAGCTTGCGCAGCCTATGATTCAATGCCGACTTTGACACCGGCGGCAAAAATTCCTCTGTCAATTCGCTGAGGGTATATTCCGGATACTCCAGCCGCAGCCGGGCCGTCTCACGCAGCTTTTCCGGCAGCTCCTCCAGCCTCCCCGCACTGTCAATGCGGCGAATTGCCTCAATTTGCTGCTGAGCCGCAGCGACCACCTTGTCCACATTGGCGGCATCACAGTTGACCCGGCGGTTCACGCTGCCCCGCAGCTGCTTTTCCAGCTTTGCCGTCATCACATCCATGGCGGAAACCGGCGCGCCGATGGTGGTGAGGAAATCTTCAATCCAGTTGCTCTTTTTAAAATAAATGACACAATTGGACTTTCGCATGGAGGTCTTTGGAAAAAAGCCGCACTCATGCATCAGCGCCGACATCTCGCGTCCCACATTTAAATGGGAGGTGACCAGTTCCAAATGATACTCCTTTTTGGGATCAATGACGGAACCGCCCGCCAAAAAAGCCCCCCTTAAAAATGCCATACGGCAGCAAGGTTCCTCCAGTACCGCAAAATTAATATGCTGTGCCGGCGCGCTGCGCTCCATCCCAAACACCTCTGCAATTTGAGCGAGCTTTTTCCCATCTGTGATGGAAAAGCTCCGCTTGCCCTCGGCGTCCGCCTGCGGGAAGTGGTCAAAGGAGAGCTTAAAAGCCTTTTTAAACAGCGCGGGCATCCGTTTTATGAACGGTCCGCTGCCGGTCGTCACGCGAAGCTCCCGGCCGCTGTATGTGTTGCAAAAGAGCAGCACCCCATACGCCTCCGCCTGCGCACAGCACCTGCGGTTCACCGCAACGCGGCACAGCTCGCTTTTCACCTCTGATGCAAACGACATGGCGCTCACTCCTCAATGATATACCTTTTTTTGCCCCGGAAGATACGCACCGCCCGCTGGCGGTACAAATCCATGACTGCCAGCGCAAGCCGCTGGGGATCGTGCCGGGCAAAGTTTCCCTCTGTAGATGCCAGTGGACAGTCTACCACAGAAAGCCCCATGCCTGCAATCCGCTCTCTGTCCACCACAAGGGGAACCGCCCCTTCCGCCTGGTATTTTTCCACTAATTCAGGAGGAATTGGCTCGCTGTTGGCCAGACACAAATCAAGCATCCCGGGTTCCGCGTGAGTCAAAAGCGCCTCAATATGGTCGCCCGCGGTGTAGTTCTCAGTTTCACCGTCCTGAGTCATAATATTACAAATATAGATTTTAATCGCGTCACTGGAGGTAATCGCGTGAACCACTCCATCCACCAGCAAGTTTGGAATAATGCTGGTATAGAGGCTCCCGGGACCGAGTAAAATCAGGTCCGCCTCCTGAAAGGCGGTAATCGCGCTCAGGGTCGGCGCTGGGTGTCTTGGAATCAGATTCATATGGTCAATCCGGCAGTCCTGTTCCTTCTTCACATCAAAGATACGGGACTCCCCTATGACGCTGGCGCCGTTTTCAAATACCGCCTCCAGCTGTACATTGGCGCTGGTCACCGGCAAAACCCGGCCCGTGATCGCCAGCACCTCGCTCATCTGTCCAACCGCTTCTTCAAACGAGCCGGTCACTCCGTTGAGCGCCGCCAACAGCAGATTTCCAAAGGACTGCCCGGCCAGACTCCCCTCTGTAAAACGGTAAGCCAGCAGCTGTTCCATAATCGGCTCCACATTCGCCAGCGACTGCATACAGTTGCGGATATCTCCGGGTGGCAGGATTCCAATATCACGGCGCAGCATCCCAGACCCGCCGCCGTCATCCGCAACCGTTACCACAGCCGTCAGGTTCTTTGTATACCGCTTGAGGCCCCGCAGCATCGTAGATAAGCCGGTTCCTCCGCCCACGGCAACGATCCGCGGACCGCGCTCCCAGCGCTGGATATCCTCAATGGGGGCTGCCATACCGCGACTCCTCCTCCTGCCAGGTCAACAGGGAACATCAAACACGTCCCATATCCCGGTGGCTCTCCGCCACTCTCTCTCCGCTGCTGCGAAGGTGTTGCGAAATTGCATGGGCAATGGCGACAGAGCGGTGCTTTCCCCCTGTGCAGCCAACCGCCAGCACTAAATTTGTCTTTCCCTCTTCCACATAGCGGGGAAAAAGCCAATCCAATAGCTCCTGAAGGAGGGAGAGAAATTTCTCACCCTGGTGATCTGAAAAGACATAGTTCCGAACCCCTTCGTCCAGACCGGTCAGGGGCCGCAGCGTTGGCACATAATAAGGGTTTGGAAGAAACCGGACGTCAAACACCAAATCCGCGTCCATGGGAAGGCCATACTTAAAGCCAAAGGAGGTAATCCGAACCTCCATTTCCTCCGACTGCTTTTTCCCCCGGTCGTATAGGTCCATTAACTCTCCACGCAGCTTGCCCAAGGAGAGATTTGAGGTGTCTATAATGTGAGTCGCCTGGTCGCGCAGATGCTCCAACGCGCGGCGCTCCAGGGCAATGGCTTCTTCCAGGGAATCGGCCTCGTCCAATAGCGGATGGCTGCGGCGGCTCTCTTTATACCGCTTGACGATCGTGGCGTTGTCAGCCTCCATGAAAAGGATGGAGTAGGGACACTGCATTTCGCGCAGTTCCTCCAAAACTTGGAACAGCCCTTCAAACTGTCTCCCGCCCCGGACATCGGTCACAAGCGCCACGCGGCTGTACTCTCCGCCGCCTGCCATAGCCAGTTCGGCAAATTTTCCAATCAGTTTGACCGGCAAATTGTCCACGCAGAAGAACCCCATGTCCTCCATGACGGCCGCCGCTTTGCTCTTACCAGCCCCGGACAGCCCTGACATGATGACAAATTCCATTCCCATCCCCACTTTCTTTTGTATGCCGAAAACAGACCTCACCGGATCACCTTGACCTCCATCTCCAAGGCCACCCCGGTTTTCTCCTGCACTGTGCTCTTCACCTGGCGCACCAGCTCCAGAACATCAGCGCAGGTAGCCCCGCCGCGGTTGACAATAAATCCCGCATGCTTTTCCGACACCTGGGCCCCTCCTACCGCTCTGCCCTTTAAGCCGCACTGATCAATCAGCGTACCGGCGTATTGCCCTGGCGGGCGTTTAAACATAGAGCCCGCGCTGGGATATTCCAACGGCTGGCTCTGCTTTCGCCTGGCCGCCAATTCTGACATGCGCGCACGAATCACCTGCTCTTGCCCCGGCTTGAGCTGAAGGACGGAGGAAATAATGATCCGCCTCTTGTCTGAAAACACGCTTCTCCGGTATCCAAATTCATGTGCTTTCCCAGATACGGAATGATGTTCCCCCGCCTGCGTCAGATAGTCGGTCGTCACTGTCACCGCGGCCATCTCTCCATCATAGGCTCCGGCGTTCATTGCAACCGCGCCGCCGAGAGAGCCGGGAATTCCATGGGCAAACTCCAGACCGGTCAGGCTATTCTGCGCGGCAAAAAGCGCCACCCGGGACAGCGGCGCTCCCCCCTGCACCGTAATGCTCTGATTTCCGCTTAACTCCATCTGAGTCAATAACCCGGTATTGAGAAAAAAAGCGTTCACGCCCGCATCCGCCGCCAGGAAGTTGGTCCCCTTACCAATGACCTCCATCCGCACTCCCAAACCCCAAGCGGAGCGTACACAGGCGCCTACCTCCTCCATTGTCCTGGGAAAAGCCATGAGGGGGGCTGGTCCGCCAATCCGAAAGGACGTATGGTCTGACAGCATTTCATCGTGGCGCAGCTCCAGTGCGGGACAGCTCCCGAACAGCAGCTGTTCCAATTCAATGTAATTCTCCATCAACGCCTCCAAAAAATTATATGGGATCTCATATCCCATCCAGCGTTTTTTCTTATTATAGCAAAATTACGCAAAAATTAGAATAGCTTTCCTTAAATTTACTGTTCTCTCACCATATAAAATTATTTTTTGATCTATGGCACTTTTTCAACAGCAGAACGTCTACTTCTTAGTAGGAAAAATGTGGTGAAGTGATGTCCAGTTTATTTCACAATTTTTATCTTTAAGAAGATCTTAATGATTTGTCACTTAAATGTAACGTTTTTCTATTTTGATTCCAATATAATAAAATCGCTTTATTATCATTGGTAGCAGGTGTGCAGATAAGTGAGCAGCGGGTGTACCGTGTCGATCTACCACTCAAAGAAATACAGGAGGAATGATTCATGGCAGAAGTGACCACGCCATCTGTCCCAACAACTACACCGCCGCCCCTTTTACCCCCCTCTCCAGGAAAACCGGCGTCCAAACGAAAGGGGCCCGGAAAACGCACCCGAAGCATGATCATCGGGGGATTATCGCTGCTTGCGGTGGGCGCAGGCGTCTTCTTTTTGGTCCGTTTCCTGACCAGCCAGCGCACGCTCAATACTAATATTTATGCGGTTCCGGCCGACTATGGAAGCATTGTCAGCACCGTGCAAGGCAGCGGGATGGCCAAGGCTAAGGAGACGGCCGCGATTACGCTCAGCCAAGGCGGCACAGTACAGGAAGTGTTTGTCGCTTCCGGCGACACGGTGTATGAGGGGCAACCCCTCTACTCCATTTTTAGCCAGGCGGCACAAGATGAAGTGGAACAGGCAAAGGAAAAAGTGAATAACCTCAACGAAGATTTGAAGGATCTTTACAAAGAATTGGGAAATCTCACCGTCACCGCCCCTTTCTCCGGAAAGCTCATTGAGGTCAGCGACATCAGCACAGGAGACAAAATTTCCTCCGGCACCACTGTGGCCACCCTGGTCAACGACAGAAAACTAAAGCTGTCCCTTTATTTCAGTTACGCGTATGAAGATATGATCCATACCGGACAGGCGGTTGAGATTTCCATTCCCGCGACCATGGGGACCTATACCGGCAAAGTGGAAAAGATCAACAAGGTCAGCTTCATCTCTCCGGAGGGCGCGGTTCACTTTGAGGTGATCCTTGTATTTGATAATCCGGGCACACTTACCGCAGACATGAGCGCCTCCTCGGTGCTCTCCGCCCCTGATGGGACAGACATCTACCCCTATGAGAGCGGCAAGACCCAATACTATGAAAAACGTACCATCATCACCGAGACCGGAGGCCCGGTTCTGGCAGTGAATCTGATACAGCACGCCAGTGTCTCCGCCGGGCAGACCCTGCTCTCGATGGGCTCCGATGACATTGACAGCCGCATCCGGGAAAAGCAGAAGGAAATTGATACTGCGATGGACTCTTTGGAGACCGCCCAGAAAAACCTGGCTAACTTTAACGCTGTCTCCCCCATTGACGGGCGCATCACAACCTGTAACCTAAACCCGGGGGATGAAGTGAAGCAGGGTGATACCGTCATCATCATCTCCAACACCACAACCATGCTGGTGAATATTACTGTGGACGACCGGAATATCTCCTTTGTGCGGCCCGGCATGTTTGTGGACCTGAGTGACTGGAACGGCAACTACTATTCCGGACAGGTCACTTCCATTGATACAGGAGGCGCGGAGAGCGGCCAAGGTATGACCAGCTTCCCCGTTACCCTGACGGTGGAGAATTTTGACGGCTCTCTCATTGAAGGAGCCTGGCTGGATTACTCCTTTATCGCCAGCCAGTCTGATAACTGTATTTTGGTCCCCATGCAGTCTGTCATGCACGTCAGTGACGAAAATGGCGAAACCTATACGGTGGTCTTTGTCCAGGCAGAGGCCCCTCCGGAGAACGCTGTCACACTCAATTTGCCGCCAACCGAGCCGGGCGCCACCCCGAAATATCCCAGCGAAGAGAGCGGCTATTACCCCGTTCCGGTTACCACCGGCCTTTCCGACACCACCAGCGTAGAGATTACCAGCGGCCTGATGGGCGGTGAAATGGTCTTTGTTAACTTCTACACCGATAGCGCCCACAGCTATTAATGGGGAAGAATCATATGTTGATCGAAACCAGAGGTATCTATAAAATTTATCACGAGGGACTGGAGAGCGAAGTCCGTGCGCTGGACGGTGTCACCCTGTCCATAGACCGTGGCGAATTTGTGGCGATTATCGGAAGCTCCGGTTCAGGGAAATCCACCCTCATGAATATCCTTGGCTGCCTGGATATCCCAACCTATGGGGAGTACATACTGGACGGTTACGATATCATCTCCCGTTCTGACAAGCAGCTGGCCCGTATCCGAAACCGGGAAATCGGCTTTATCTTTCAGGGGTACAACCTGATTCCCGCCCTCACAGCCTATGAAAATGTGGAGCTGCCCCTGATTTATCAGGGCGTCTCCATCTTTCAGCGCAAGGAGATGGTCATGAACGCCCTGGAGCGGGTTGCAATGGCCGACCGTTGGAAGCATAAGCCCGCTGAAATGTCGGGTGGACAGCAGCAGCGTACCGCCATTGCCCGGGCCATTGCCACAAACCCGGCCATCATCATGGCCGATGAACCCACCGGCGCCCTGGACTCTAAGACAGGCAAGCATGTTCTGGAGATTCTTCATGCCCTGAATGACAGCGGCAACACCATCATCCTCATCACCCATGATACCGGAATCGCCACCACAGCCAAGCGCATCGTGCGCATCTCGGACGGACGCATTATTGCGGACGGAGCACAGCAGGAGGTGGCTCTATGAATTTAGGACAGGCCCTCAAAATGTCGGCAAAGTCTATTTTTTCCAATAAAGCGCGGTCAGCGCTCACCATGCTGGGAATTATCATTGGCCTTGCCGCTGTGATCATTTTGATCTCTTACACCCAGGGGCAAAATCTGGCGATGAACCGGTACTATGAAAGCCTGGGCAACAACCGGGTCAATGTCTACGCCTACACCTGGCGCTCCGGTACCGATGTGTCCAAATCGCTTTATGACTATTGCCTGCAGCTGGATGACCTGGTGTTGGGTATCACTCCCGATGGATATATTGGCAATGACCTCACCATTAAGTATGACTCCAAGACCATTGCCAGGGACTGGAACAACTATAATTATGAGACAGATATCTACCCTAATATCGCCCTTGGAAATGACCAATACGGAATCTGTAATAACTATACCATTGCCAGCGGACGGGAGCTCTCCTACCTGGATGTGGAAAAAAGCAACCAGGTCTGTGTCCTGGGGGCGGCAACGGCGGAGGACCTCTTCTCTTTTATCGATCCGGTGGGAAAAACCATTACACTAAATGGAATGCCTTTTCTTGTCATCGGCGTCTACGAGCGCAAGGCCAGCGCGACCGCCTCCGCCGATCCTGAGAGCCAGGAGTATTGGCTCAACCAATCTATCGCCCGGCAGGATCGGCTGGTTCTCCTTCCCACCTCCATGACCCGCTATTTTAACAATAACCGGCCGATTGAATCCTATGTCATCAAGGCCAGGGATTCCAGCGCGGCCAAAGATATCATCACCCTGGTCAGTAGCTTTTTGTCCGGGCTCATTACACAGGACAACGGATATTATTATGTGGAGTCCAGCGACACCTGGCAGGAGCAAAACAATGAGGCCAACGCCCTGCAGCAGCGCTTTTTGGGCGGAATTGCGGCAATCTCCCTTCTGGTCGGCGGCATCGGCATTATGAACATCATGCTGGTCACAGTGACCGAGCGCACGCGGGAGATCGGCATCCGCAAGGCCATTGGCGCCGAGCGCAAATCCATCATCGTACAGTTTTTAATTGAGGCTGCTATGATCTGCGGCATTGGGGGTGTTTTCGGAATTATCTGCGGATATATTGGCACATTGTTGATCTGCAAAGTTTCCTTTAACACAATTATTATACCAGAGCTCCCTGTCACGCTGGGCGCCGCTGCCATATCCATTGCTATTGGCATTGTGTTTGGGCTCTACCCCGCGATTAAAGCTTCCGGTCTCCAGCCAGTGGTCGCCCTGCGGGCAGATTAAGCATATGAGGTGTAACTTGAAATGAAATTGAAGCAAATGATCGCAGTTTTTCTGCTGGCCGCCAGCCTTTGCAGCCTGGTGCTGCCCATATCGGCTGCGGAGTCCTCCTTTTCCGATATCTCAGACCAGAAAACCGCCCTCAATGCCGATGTCTTGCGGCTGATGGGGGTGGTCTCCGGAACCGGAGGCAACCGCTTTAACCCCAGCGCAACCCTCACCCGCGCGCAATTTTGCTCCATGGCGGTCTACTATATGGGCCTGGGTGACCAGGTGGTCCTGCACACCACCCGAACCATTTTTTCCGATGTCACCGCAAGGCATTGGGGGATAGGGCAGATCAATCTGGCGGCCTCCACCACCATTGGAGGGGAGAATTCCGGCGAACGCCTCATCTCCGGAATCGGAAATGGAAAATTTGCTCCGGATGATCCCATCACCTATGCCCAGGCGGTAACCATTCTGCTGCGTATTCTGGGATATACCGACCAGCAGACCAATGGCGTCTGGCCGCAGGGATATTTAAGCTTGGGCCAGTCCCTTGGCCTGACCTCTGGTCTCAGCCTCTCGGGCAGCTCCAACGTTACCCGGGCCCAGGCTGCACAACTCTTTGTCCAGGCCCTCTCCACTAAGACACAAGGCGGCAGTGAATATTATTCGGTTCGGGCGGCCATTGATGGAGGCGCTGCCCACAAAAATGTGATTTTGCTGGCATCCGATGTGGAGGCGGATGATAAAACAGGCGGCGCCATCCGCACCTCAATGGGAACATACCTTCCCGCCATAGAGGGGAGCAATCCCCGTGCCCTTCAGGGACAGCGCGGCGTACTGCTGCTTAACAGCAAAAATGAGATCATTACCTTCCTCCCAGACAGCAGCGCCTCAGTAATTGTCACACTGTCCGGCAGCGCCCAGGCCGCTTACCTCACCGGGACAAACGGCACACGCTACTCTATTTCCTCCTCCACGCCAGCCTATACCTCCAAAACGGAGAAGGATACCTCCTATGGGGATATTTGGACCGATCTCTCCTCTGGGATACAGGTCACGCTTTTCCTGGACAACGGCAAGGTTGTTGGCCTGTTCTATGGCGGTATGAGCCTCTCGGAAGACGCCGTGTTTGTCACCGGAAGGGCCACCGCCGCCACCTTCACCGTATTGACCGGGGGGGCCACGAACTATACCATCCAAAAAAACCGGCAAACGATTACGATGAGCGAGATTCAGCCCTATGATGTGGTGACCTATGACAGCATGAGCAACCTCCTGATCGTCTCAGAGCTCCGCCTCACCTGTGTTGTCGAAAATGCCTCTCCCAACGTTACCACCCCCTCCTCTGTATCTGCATTAGGCAACCAGTTCGAGGTACTGGAAAGCGCCTGGGGGAGCTCCGATGGCTTTACAGTGGGAGGCCAGTATACGCTCTTTCTCACGGCGGACGGCAAGGTGGCGGCCATTAAAAAGCCCTCTTCCGATTACCGCTCCAACGCCATCGGCCTTGCGGACGGCAGCAGCGTGTCCGTTCCCCTCCCCGCCGGCGGCATGCTGACCCTCACGGGGAGTAAAACATTCTCTAATGCCAACCAGTTCAAGCTGGTGTCGGCGTCCTCCTATGTGAAGAACGAGGTCGCGGTCTCCAGGCTGACCAACTCTTATATCCCCGGTGATTTCAATGTTGGGCAAATGACACTGGGCCGCTACCCCGTGGCCGCGGGGGTCGCCCTATACGAGCAGGTCGCCGATGGCGTGGCCGCCCCCCTTTCCATGTCCAGCCTGGATATGGACTCCATCCTCTCGTCCGACATTGCTCTCTACCATGTAAACGGCTCCGGCTATGTGGATCTCATCGTTCTGGACGGGGTGACTGGCGACACCTACACCTATGGCAGGCTGGTGGAATCTTGGGATTATGGTGAAGACTCAAATAAGACGGAGACGGAGACGGAGGAGGATACGGACTCAGAGGAGGCGGATACGGACTCGGAGGAGGAGGAATCCCGGAGCCATGGCCGCGGCAACCGCCGTGTTACGGTAGAAAACAGTGGGAAGCGAGACATGCCGGAGATCAATAAGCTGCTCTCCTCCGGAATCATCTTTAAAACCGGCGACTTCGGCGGCGCATCGGCCAGCAACGTTGCAATGGGCGATGCCGGGATGCGGGTCAGCTCCATCATTGTCTTAAAGCCCATTACAAACATCAGCCGTACCAGCTTCTTTGTTTCCAACGGAAAGACCTACGTCAACGTAAACAACCAGTCTTACCAAGTCTCTGAACAGGTGGAGTGCTACAACAGTGACTCGGAAACCTGGTTCACCGGAAGCGATCCTCTGGCCCAGATCCGCGCCTACTCCGACAACCTGACCATCTATATTGATCCCTATGGGCAAAAGGTACGGATTGTGACCACCGCTTAACCCGGTCTTTATCAATTAAGAATCCCCCCAAACTACAGGCAGTTTGGGGGGATTCTTAAAGTTCACCGCTGTTTTCTGTTGCTTTTTCTTCACAAAAGTCTGATAATGCAGAGGAGGTGAGATCGCTTGAGTTTATTCTGCTGCCCCATATGTTCTGCCGGCCTAACCAGAGGAGAACGCGTTTCCTCCTGTCCCCGGGGACACACCTTTGACATTGCCTCCTCCGGGTACGTCCATTTGCTTCCGCCAAACCAAAAACATGCAAAACACCCCGGTGACGACAAGGAGATGGTAGCGGCCCGCGCCGCCTTTTTGGAGAAAGGCTACTACAGCGCCCTCCTATCCGCGCTGCAAAACAAGGCGGCAGAGCTTCTGGCTCCCACTGCATCCCCCGTCCTGATTGACAGCGGCTGTGGCGAGGGCTATTATACCGAAGGCCTGTTCCGGGCGCTGACGCAAGCGGGGCATACCGCCAAGGCCGCGGGGGTTGATATCTCCAAATTTGCTCTGAAACGGGCGGCAAAGCGCCTGAAAGAGGGGGAGTTTTCCGTTGCCTCCGCCTACCACCTTCCATTGCCGGACGGGTGCGCCGACCTGTTGACCAATATCTTCTCCCCCCTGGCCGCCAAGGAATTTCTCCGGATTTTGAAACCGGAGGGATATTTTCTCTACACCGTCCCTTCCGCGCTTCACCTGTGGGAACTGAAGGCGCTGCTTTACGATGTCCCCTATGAAAACCCGGTCAGGCAGGAGAACTATCCCGGATTTCTCTGGCTGGGCGCAATCCCGGTGCGGGCTGCCATCACACTGGACAGCCGTGAGGATCTGATGGCCCTGTTTCACATGACCCCTTACGCCTGGAAGACGCCTAAGGCGGGCATCGCCCGGTTACGGGAGCAAATCTCTCTCAAAACACAAATCGGGTTTGACGTACATATCTATCAAAAAATAAGTGTACCAAGCAAAGATTTTCTTCGCTGAACCATAATGTGATAGAGAATATGGAATCAGGGCCGCTTTTGAGGCGGCCCTGATTCCATCAGAGTGTCAAAAAAGCGGCTGCACCACTTTTTTATGGAATTTACTTTGCGGGGACAATTCATTTTCCGCCGCTTGCGGGACATGTACGCGGCTTCTCTCCCCTCAGTTTAAAAAGTCCTTTAATTTTTTAGACCGGGAGGGGTGGCGCAGCTTTCGCAGCGCCTTTGCTTCAATTTGCCGGATCCGCTCCCGGGTGACGTTAAATTCCTTGCCCACCTCTTCCAGGGTCCGGGTGCGGCCGTCCTCAATGCCAAAGCGCAGCTTGAGCACCTTCTCCTCCCGGGGTGTGAGGGTACCCAGCACATCCACCAGTTGTTCCTTCAGCAGGGTAAAGGAAGCGGCCTCCGCCGGTTCCGATGCGTCTTCATCCGGAATAAAATCACCCAAGTGGGAGTCCTCCTCCTCACCGATGGGAGTCTCCAAGGAAACCGGCTCCTGGGCAATTTTTAAAATCTCGCGCACCCGGTCAACAGGTATATTCATGGACTCCGCAATCTCCTCTGGAGAGGGATCATGCCCCAACTCCTGTAAAAGCTGCCGGGATACCCGGATCACCTTGTTAATCGTCTCCACCATGTGAACCGGAATGCGGATGGTCCGGGCCTGGTCGGCAATGGCGCGGGTAATCGCCTGGCGAATCCACCATGTGGCATAGGTGGAAAATTTAAAGCCCTTGGTGTAGTCAAACTTCTCAACCGCCTTAATAAGACCCAGATTTCCCTCCTGGATCAGATCGAGAAACTGCATGCCGCGGCCAACATAGCGCTTTGCGATGGACACCACAAGGCGCAGGTTTGCCTCCGCCAATCTCTGCTTGGACCGCTCCCCCCGCCTGATCAGGGATTCCAGTTCTTCCCGCACCGCCTGCGGGATCTCTTCACCGGAGTCCTCCAGTTCAGAAAGCTGCTCCTGCGCAATGACAGCCTCGCCCATATCCCGAGCCAGCACAACCTCCTCCTCAGAGGTAAGCAGGCTGACCTTTCCTATCTCCTTCAGGTACATACGCACCGGATCGTCTGTTCCAAAGGAATCAACAAGGGTATTGGGATCGACAATTTCCTCTTCTACAATCTCTTCAATCTCTTCCGCTATGGGCTCTCCATCCTCAGGGAGGTCCGCAATGTATCCCTCGCCGGCCGTCTCAATCCCCATATTTTCCAGCGCATCGTAAATTTTATCCATTTGATCGGAGACCAGCTCCATCTCCGTCAATACATCCATCAATTCACTGCTGCTCAGACTGCCTTTTTGCCGGGCCTGCTCCAACAACTCGCCCAACTTTTCACTGCCGCGCGCACCCTCTACCGCCTTCAGCAGCTCGGCTTTCCCGTGTTCTACCTGGGGAAAGATATTCAGCTTTTCCATCTGCTTCTCCGGCATGCTCACGTTCTCTTCTGTCTTTTTCGTACTCATTGCGCTTCCTCCATATATGCTTTCTTCTCCTGGTACCGCTTCTGTATCTGTAAAAGCAAGTCATCACTGCCCGCAGCACGCTTTACCTTCTCTTCCTGAAGTACCGCTATGTAATCCGCCATTGCCCGGCGGCCATTGGACATATCCTGTGGCTGGCTCATCACCTGGGTCATATGATCCATCTCTTCTCCGGTTAAATGGGGCGCGAGGCAGGCCAGCGCGGTAGATAAATTGTGCTCAATACGCTCCAGCAGTAAATCGCAAACTTTTCCCAGCAGCGGAGAGGAAAAGTCCTCCCCCTGGATGCCATCAAGTTCAGGCGCCAATGTGCCATCCAGCATGAGCAGACGGACCACGCCCTCCTCAGCACGGGCAGAGCGGATATTCTCATACCGCAGGGGACGCGCCTTTGGCTGTAGCTGGCTTGCGGGAGTCAGATCCCGCCGCTCTTTTTTCTTGGCCTCCCGATTGAAACGGCGGCGCAACTCCTTTTTTACCTCCTGGGCAATGGATTCCGGCGAGATTCCGGCCATCTGCGCCACTTTTCCACCATAAATCTCCCGCTCTACCGCACTGTGCAGGGAGGCGAGGAATCCCGTTGCCTCCCGGAGAAAGTCCAGCCGCCCCGTATCGTCCTGCAGGTCATACGTTCGACTGATTTGAGCCAGTTGGTAATCCATGTGATTTTCACTCTGACTGAGAAGCCGCTCAAAGGCCTCCCGGCCAAAGGTTTTGATATATTCATCCGGATCCTTTGCTCCCTGCATGCGCAGAACCCGCACCCGCAAGCCCGCCTTTTCCAGCAGGGGGATTGCCCGCTGGGCCGCGGAGATTCCGGCGCCATCTCCGTCATAGGCGATCACCGCTTCCTTAAAATACCGGCTGAGCAGCTGGGCATGCTCCACTGTCAGGGCAGTACCCAACGAAGCGACCGCACTGTCAAAGCCGGCCTGGTGCAGGGCAATGGTATCCATATATCCCTCGGTCAGGATCACCCGGCCGCCTTTTGCGCGCTTGGCCCGGTTCAACGCGAACAGGTTCCGGCTCTTATTGTAGGCAAGGGTCTCGGGGGAGTTGAGGTATTTGGGCGTGCCATCGTCCATCACACGTCCGCCAAACCCGATCACCTCTCCCCGCACATCAATGATAGGGAACATCACACGATTACGAAACCGGTCATAGATCCTCCCGTCCCGGTTGCTGACGGCAAGACCCGCGTCCAATAGATCCCGCTTGTCATAGCCCAACTCCCCCAAAGCTGAGATCAGCCTGTCCCATCCCTCCGGAGCAAATCCCAGGCCAAAATTAGTCATGGTCGACTTACTGAGCCTTCTCTTTTGCAGATAGTCCAACCCCAAGGTCCCCTCCGGCGCATACAGCCATTGGTGAAATATTCGGGCGGCCTGGCGGTTGATCTCCAATATTTTTTCCCTGCGCCTTCTCGTGTCAGAGCCCCCAAATTCCGTCTCCGGCACCTGCAGCCCCACCCGCTTGGCCAGATGCCGAATGGCATCGGGATAAGGGAGATTTTCCTCCTCCATCACAAAATTGATGGCTCCGCCCCCCTTTCCGCACCCGAAGCATTTATAAATCTGCCGGTCTGGCACAACGTGAAAGGACGGTGTTTTCTCTCCATGAAAGGGGCACAAACCCCAATAACTCGCGCCCTTCTTGGTCAGGGAGACATACTCGGACACCAAATCCACAAGATCCGTGCGGGCAATCACCTCGTCAATAAATTGCTCCGGAATGGCCACAGTCTCCCCTCCCCGCGCAGTAGTTTTAGCCATCTTTTCAAATTTTTATGCAAAATGGAAAGGATTGTTGCTTGTCAACACGGTTTTGATCCGCTGCACGCTGTTATTTCACAGTCCAGCTCATAGGGATGAACAGGCGGGTATAGCATTCAATGGCAAAGGAGTCGGTCATTCCGGCAACATAGTCACACACAGCCCGCTCCACCCCTTCTTTCGCTTGGATGTTCTGAAAATCACCGGGCAGCTGTTCCGGATGGCTGCAGTAATACGCAAAGAGCATTTTCAGCATGTCCTGCGCCTTACCCTCCTCCCCCTTTGCCACAGGGTTGGTATAGACATGGGCAAACATGAATTCTTTCAGGGCGAGCATCGCCTCCCCCACCTGGGGAGACTGACAAATTGCGCTCTGTCCGGTACTGGATTCTATCACATCCCCCACCAGCATACCAATGCGACCGCTATGGGTAAAACCCAAAATGGCGGAACACTCCAAGGGAATATCCATGGGATAAATGACCCCGGCACGCAGAGCGTCCTCAATATCATGATTTAAGTAAGCAATATGATCCGCCAGGCGAACGACCTGGCCCTCTAGCGTGGCTGCCGGCTCCCCTCTGGTATGGCGCTCAATCCCGTTGCGCACCTCCCAGGTCAAGTTGAGCCCCTCGCCCTCCTTTTCCAGACAGTCCACCACACGAAGCGACTGGAAATAATGGGCAAATCCGCCTGGCATGACCGCGTCCAGCGCGCGCTCCCCCGCGTGGCCAAATGGGGTATGGCCCAAATCGTGTCCCAACGCGATGGCCTCGGTCAAATCCTCATTCAGCGCAAGGCCCCGGGCAATGGTGCGCGCAATGCGAGATACTTCCAACGTATGAGTCAAGCGGGTCTGATAGTGATCCCCTTCCGGTTTCAAGAAGACCTGGGTCTTATGCTTCAGGCGCCGAAAGGCCTTGCAGTAGGTGATGCGGTCTACATCCCGCTGAAAACAAGTCCGCACCCCGCATTCCGCCTCAGGCCGCCGTCTTCCCCGGCTTTGTGCGGAAAGGCACGCAAATTCAGATAGCGTTTTCTCCTCCTGGCACTGCGTTTTTTCACGCAGGAGCCCCTGCCGCTCCGACATTGTCCCACGTCCCCTTTCAGCGACTAATTCTCTTTATCCTTTTTATATACAATTTTATTTTTAACTTTCCTGCAAAAATCCAAAATATTTTTCATTATGTTCCGCTGGGCGCACGCCAGCAAACCGCTCGGAATCGCTCCCCCGCCACCAGCCCCTCTATTGTCCCAGCGCTCAGATCCCTCAGACGTATCAGATAACGCGCCTCCTCCCCCTCAGGCAGAAGCGCTGTGACCGTCACGTCAGCGCTGTACTCCGTCTCCAAAATCACGCCGCTGTATGCCTCAGTCTCTGCCTTCACCCGCTCAAATTGCGCGTAAGTGCAGACAACCACCAGCTCCATCCAGCGGCGTACCACAGATAGGCCGGCACAATCCAAGGCGTTCTTGGCGCTTTGTGTATAGGCGCGCACCAATCCGCCGGCGCCCAGTAAAATGCCGCCAAAATACCGGGTCACCACGCAGCAGACATTTTCCACCTGCTCCCGCTGGAATACATTTAGCATGGGCTGTCCCGCGGTCCCCTGAGGCTCCCCATCGTCAGAATACCGCGTGGGGCCGTCTCTTATGATGTAGCACCAGCAGTTATGCCGCGCTTCATGATGGCGCCTGCGCATCTCCTCAATTCTGGCTCTGGCCTCCATCTCAGATTCCACCCGCCAGACATGGCCGATAAACCGGGAGCGCTTCTCCACAAATTCTGTCTCGGAAGATGCAGCAGGGATAAAATATTCCGCCATGCGACCCTCCTTTTTATGGCGGACAAACAGCGGGAGATGGTGCAGCAACACCATCTCCGCCGGTCATCCCATGTTCAGCTCTTCCAGGATTCATTCGGGGGCTGCCAGCCCTCCACCAAGTTACCCAACCGGCCAATGGTACGCGGCGTGCAGACAGCCACCACATCAATTGTCTGGGCATAATCCACAGATTCCACCTTTGCCTCAACATACAGCTGCTCCAAAACACCGCCCTGGTCATAGGGCAGGTGGATCGACACCCGCCTGGCCCCGCTGTCCAACCGTTTCCCGATGGCGCTTAGCAGACGGTCAAGCCCCTCTCCGGTTTTGGCGGAGATTGAGATGATATGTTCTCCGTGAGGCCGAATGTCCGCGGTGTAACGGTCACATTTGTTAAACACATCAAGGCGGGGCGTTTGCTCCGCCCCCAACTCGCGGATCAGCCCCTCCACCACGTCCATCTGACTGCACCACTGCGGGTTAGAAGCGTCAATGACATGCAGAAGTAAGTCAGCATAGGCGAGCTCCTCCAGGGTGGCCTTGAATGCCTCTACCAGGTGGTGGGGCAGCTTGGAGATAAATCCCACCGTATCAGACAGCAGCACGGTACAGGTATCCGAGATCTCCAGTGTCCGGGTGGTGGTGTCCAGCGTGTCAAACAGGCGGTCATTGGCCGGAATTTCGGCACTGGTGAGCTTGTTGAGAAGCGTTGATTTCCCTGCGTTGGTATATCCCACAATGGCCACCACCGGAACCTCATTTTTTGTCCGGCGCTCCCGCTGAATCGCGCGTACCCGCCGCACCTCTTTCAAGTCCTGTTCCAGCTTGGCAATCTTTCTTCGAACATGCCGGCGGTCTGTCTCCAATTGGGTTTCCCCCGGACCCCGGGTGCCAATGGGACTTCTCCCGCCTGAGGCGGTTTGGCGCACCAGATGCCCCCACATGCCGGTCAGGCGGGGAAGCAGATATTGATACTGCGCCAGCTCCACCTGAAGACGGCCCTCTCTGGTTCTGGCGCGCTGGGCAAAAATGTCCAGAATCAGCGCGGAGCGGTCCAGCACCTGCACGCCCAAATCTTCTGTCAGCGCCCGCTGCTGCGATGGAGAGAGGGCGTTGTCAAAAATCACCATATCAGCATTGACGGAGGAGACCAGAGCCTTTACCTCCTCCACCTTGCCCTCCCCAATCAAAGTGCGGGGATCAGGGCGGTCCTTCTGTTGAAGCACAACTCCCATGCACTCGCCTCCGGCGGTCTGAAGCAGGGCCTCCAGCTCCTCCAAAGACTCATCATCGGCATTTTCTTCCCGGGAGAGGCTGTGGGCGTGCAAGCCCACCAAAACCGCCCGGTTCATTCTTTCATTCGTATTTGTTTCGGTCATAGTACCTCCATTTTGATGTAGCCATAGTAAGAACGGCGCATGACCTGAACAGCTTATTCCTTTACCAGAACCTCAACAATTTCACCAATATAGATGGTGTGATAGTCCTGATCGGGATAAAAAGTCTTTTTTACCTCCGCAGGAATGACGCTTTCATCCATCACCTGGCTATACCGCTTGCGGCAGACAAGGACCAAACGCGCCTCGTCAAAGTAGGGCGCTCCAGTCTCGCTCCCCATCACTGTGAAGCCGCACTCTGTCACCTTATCTACCTCCCAGCCCGTTTTGGAGCCGCAGAATTTGAGCTTATCCCGGTGCTCCTCACCAAAAAAGGCCAAGGTAAAAAATTCACCGCGGTCGATAAACTGCTTGGTATAGCGCTGGGGTCGGATATAGATGGTGGCGGAGGGTTTTCCCCACAGCACACCGATTCCGCCCCAGGAAGCGGTCATAGTGCCGCACTTTGCCCGGTCACCAGCCGTGACCAGCATCCATTGGTCTCCAATGAGGGAGACCACATTGTCCTTTAAATCCTTAATGTCGATTTGATTCCACATGTCTGCACACTCCTTTTCATTCCAAATACAGATTGATACGAATCTCATAAAAAAACATAACGTGTTTTGATTGCGCGAAGCACGTATGAGATTGTACAAGATGTGCCGCATAGCGGCGCGTTGCGTGGGCGCAATATTAGTATATGCATCATTGCGCCCCACAAATCAACGGAATGTACACAAAAGCCGCACCGAAAAACGGCGCGGCTTTTGTGCTGTCTTTACTTGCTCAGGCCAAATTTCTTATTAAAGCGGCTCACACGACCGCCGGTATCCACCATTTTTTGTTTTCCGGTGTAGAAGGGGTGGCACTTGGAGCACACCTCGACACGGATGTCCTGCTTTGTGGATCCGGTCTCAATTAAATTTCCACAGGCGCACCGAATTGTGGTCTGCTGATAATCAGGATGAAGTCCTTCTTTCATTGTATCTTCACCTCTTTCTCCTTTGAGGATCTTTTCATAAACGCAACTGATATAGTAGCATGAAATAATCAAAAAATCAATAGCTTTTTCGATTATTTTTCTCATTCATAACATTACGCCCCGGTCTGCGGCAAAAAACCAAAGATACCGCTCCTGCACCGGCTTTCCCAGTATCTCCTCCAGCGCCTGGCTATACATCTCCAACTGGGGGCGGTGCGCCTCCCTTCTGCCCGCAATGGTCTCCTCTGTGACGCGGTCACTTTTGAAGTCAATGACAACAATGCCGCCATCTTCTTCAAACCAGCAGTCAATCACCCCCTGCAGCAGAACGCTCTCTTCCGGAGAAGCCGCAGGATAAAATTTCGAAGCCGGTGTGAGCAGGGAGAATTTAAACTCCCTGCTGCACTGCCGTGCCGCCGCCGCCCTGCCCCCCAGGGGCGATGCCAGAAACGCACAAATTCGCCGCGGATCCACCGCGTCTCCCTGCTGCTGTGTGAGATACCCCTCTGCGATCAGGCGCAGCAGCTCCTGTTTGATCTTGATATATTCCGCGGGGGTGTCCCTTGGCAAATACTGCATCGCAAGATGCAGCGCGGTTCCCCGCTGTGCGGCGGTTAAGCCCCGGCCCTGTGCAATAAAGTCCGGACGGTAAATGGGCAGTTCCTTTTCTTTGATCCATTCCGCCGCTTCCACCACCTCCTGGTCCAACGGGCGTCCCTTCATCTGGGTTGCCGTCAGCTTGGACGGAATTTGGGCCAGCGGAAGGTAGGGGTAGCGCCAGCGCAGCATCTGCGCCAGCTCCGGCAAGCGGATTTCCGGCTCTCCTGTTTCCACCTCTTCTCCTTCGGATCGGGAGGGAGACATCAGCGGAAACCCTTCCACAAACTGAATCTCCCACCGCCCACGAATCTCCTGCACCCCAGGAAAGGCCAGCCCAGCCGCCTCCCGCAGCTCTTTTCCCTCCGGGCGGGCCAGGGCGTGGAGCAGCACCCAGCTGCCCACATTTGACTGCTGCCGCAGCGCCATAGAAGACGGCGGAATGGTCAAATCCTCCCCCAAGCGCTCCAGCGCCCGCTTTCCCTCTGTCAGGGAGATGGACAAAATGAGTTTTTCCCGTGCCCTGGTCATGGCAACATAGAGAAGGCGCATCTCCTCCGAGAGCATCTCCTGTTCCAGCTGTCTCGCCACTGCCTGGCGGGCCAATGTGGGAAACTCCACCATTCTCTCCCGGTCCAGCCCCTTGGGACCAACCCCCAACGCCGGATGAAAGAGGACGGGGCGCTGCAAATCATCCCGGTTCAGCCGGCGGCTCAGGCCGCATACCAGGACAACCGGCTTTTCCAGTCCCTTGGAGCGGTGAATGCTCATAATTGACACGCCGCTGCCCTCCCGCCCCGGCTGGACGGCGGAGAACAGCTTCCCCGCCTCCCGCTGCCGGTCCAGACGAAGGAGGAATTGAAACAAACTGAGACAGCCCGCGTCCTCCATCTGCCCCGCCAGGGCGTAAAGACTGAGCAGATTCCCCTGCCTGGTTTCCCCCTCGTCCATCGCGCCAAAGAGCCCCATAAGATTGGTCACCTCATAGATATGCCAAATCATTTGCCGCGCCGTGCGGTCTCCCGCGCCAAACCGCAAGCGGGAGAGCTCCTCTAAAAACACCTGGCATTCCGTATCCCCCTCTTGCGCCGCGGCCACCACCGTGGAATAGAAATCCCCACTGCTCTTTTTGCGAAGAAAGGCCAGTTGATCCGCGGAAAACCCGTACACAGGAGAGCGCAGCGCGGAAATCAGCGCTACGTCCTGCCGGGGATTATCCACAAGGCGCAGCAGCGACAGCGCCACCTGAATTTCCGTACTCTCAAAAAAATCTCCACCGCCATCGGCAGACCAGTGAATTCCGGTCTCTCCAAATGCACGGATGTAATGGTGCAGCACGGTCCCCGGGGACCGCAGCAGCACCATCACGTCAGATGGCTCCAGCGGCCGCCGCTCCTCTCCCACCGAAACCAGAAGCCGCTGCCGCACCATTTGGGAGATCCTTCTGGCCGCCCACCGCGCCTCCAGCAAATCTTTGTTTTGCCGCTCCCCCTCCTCCTCCTTAAGGCAGGAGAGGTCTAACACGGCAAGCTCCGTGTCATACCCCTCACCGGTGGAAAAGTCCGCCCCAGGGACGAGCGCCTGGTCGTCCGTATAGTCCAGCTCCCCCAGTTCAGCGGTCATAATGCTGCCAAACAGATCATTACAGGCCTCCAACACCTGGGCCCGGGAGCGAAAGTTCTTTGATAGGACAATTTTTCGCTCCTCTCCCCGTTTTGCCTCCCCAGCCGCTGAAAAGTGGCGGTATTTTTCCAAAAAAATGGTGGGATCGGCCAGACGGAACCGGTAGATGGACTGCTTTACATCACCCACCATAAAGAGCTTGCGCCCCCCGTCCGAGATTGCGGTGAAGATGGCGTTTTGCACCTGGTTGGTATCCTGATATTCGTCCACCATCACCTCTACAAACTGCTGGGAACACAACGCCGCCTGGGCGGTCGGAGTCCCCGTCTCATCCGTCAAAAGCTGCACGGCGAAATGCTCCAGGTCGGAAAAATCCAAAATACTCCGGCGCCGCTTTTCCGCGGCATAGCGCTGCGAAAAAAGGGCGACCAAATCACACAGGCCCCGCACAGCAGGGGCCGTGTGGCACAAGTCCTCCAACACCTCCCCGCTGTCACAACCAAAGGTCTCCGCCAGCTTATCCAGCTGCTTTTTGCACCGGGCGCGGATGGACTTCGTCTGTTCGGCCGCCGCCAGATCTTCCGTTCCCCGTTTTCGCCCCGCCGCCGGAAAGGGGATGGGCAGGGCGGAGCACATGGCGTCCCATCCGGCTTCTGACGCGGCGATCATCCCCCTGAGCGCTTCCATTGTCTCCTGAATCGAGGGGCCGTAGTTCTGCTCCAGCACAGGATCCCCGGAGAGCAGATGGAGCGCGTGGGAAAGCTTCTCCAGGCAATAGGCCCCCTCCTTACCGGCTTCCCGCAGGAGTAAGCGGCCCCAGGCGGTCTCCCCCGCATCGGAAATTCCCTGGAAAGACCAGAGTTCCCGCTGCCCCTTCAGCCAAATAACGGGGTCGGGGTGACTTTGAATGCGTCCAAATACATCCAGTACAATTTGCTGCAGCCGGCTGTCATCCCGCCCGGCGGACAGCGTGTCCACTAAGACGGCAAAGTCGCTCTCCTCCTCCATCTGCTCATAGCAACCGTCCAGCACTTCTCCCAGTACGCGGGCCATGAGCACAGCGGCCTCCCCCTCGTCACACAGCCGAAAGTCCGCCGGCACATCAACCAGGTGGCCGCTCTCCCGCAGCAGCGCAGCGCAGAAGGAGTGGATCGTGGAAATCTGGGCCCGGTAAACCAATGTAGTCTGGCGGCGCAGATGGCGGTTTCCGGGATCCTGTGCCAGGCGCCCGGATAGCTCCTGGGCAATGCGGGCGCGCAGTTCGGCGGCGGCGGCCTTGGTGAAGGTGATCACTAAGAAATGGTCAATATCAGCCGCTTCCTCTGTGACCCGGCTTAGCAGCCGCTCTACCAATACGCGGGTTTTTCCCGAGCCGGCCGCAGCGGACACCAGAAGTCCTCCGCCCCGGTCCTCCACCACCTGCCGCTGCTGCCCGGTCAGCGGAAACGCCACATAGATCCCTCCTCTTGTTCGGTACTTACCGGTTTAGCACATCCAGAAAGCGCTCAATCCGAATGCCTTTGTTTTTTTCAATTTCGTCCCGCTCCAGGAAGATCAACTGCTCCAGCACCGTCATAGCGCGCAGCACCGCGTCCTCCAAGCTCCGCCCTTCCAGCAGTCCACCGACCAAAACGGCGGAAAACATATCTCCCGTCCCGGGAAAGTGCACCTTGATATAGTGATAGGGCAACGTAAAGTAGGCGCCCGTTTTATGATTGTAGCCCCACACCACATGCTCCTCATATTCCGCACTGCGCCCGCTTGTGATGACAACGGAGCGTGTGCCAAAGCCGCGCAGGGTGTCAATGAGCTCCCGTACTTCCCCGTGTGTCAGGGAAGTCCGTCCCAAAAACTTTTCCGCTAAAAATTGGGCCTCCGTCAGGTTTGGAACAATCACGTCCGCCGCGCCGATCAGGCGGCGCATATTGCCGATGGTCTCTTCCCCCACGCCGTTATACAGCTTTCCCTCATCCCCCATAATCGGGTCTGTCATAACAATGAGGTCCTTCTTTTTCTGGCTTTCAATAAAATTGCAGATCAGATCCACCTGTTTGGCCGAGACCAAAAAGCCGGTGGTAATACAATCAAAGGAAAAACCCAGCTCCTTCCATACGGCAATGGCCTGCTCCATATAGTCCGTGGTATCTAAAATGGTGAACTTCCCATAATCCAAGGTGTTGGACACCAGCGCCGTTGGCAAGTTGTAGACGCTGTGTCCCAAATGGGACAGAATGGGCAGCATGGCCGCCAGCGCCACCTTTCCATAGCCCGGCATATCATTGATGATGAGAATCTTCTTTTTCTCCTGCCCATTCATGGTTTTTCCGCCCCTTCGCACAAAAAGTTCTCCACTAAGGCGTTAAACGCCTCACTGCCGCGCCGGGCTACAAAGTGGTCGCCCGGCAAAATGACACATTCACTGCCTGGAATGGCCGCCGCTATTTTCTCTGTATGACCTGCCCGAATCATATCCTTCTCTCCCGCAACCACCAAAGTCGGCACGGCAAGCGCGGACAGTTCCTCCGCTGTCAAATTGGGCTGTGTGGCCATCAAATCCAATATCTCCCACTTTTTGACCAGCGCCTTGTTGAATACCGACATGACACGCAGGAGCAGCCACCCGGCAACCACAGGAATCTGCGTGGACCACTTTACCCCCCAAGGACTTAGGTTGCCTCCGTTTAAAATGAGCCGTTTGATATACCGGGGATACCGCAGCGCAAAATACATGGCAATATTGGCCCCATCGCTGAAGCCCAGCAGATGGCAGCGCGAAATCCCCAACTCATCCAGAAGCTCCTTCAAATCTTCCGCAAACCGGGAGAGGGTGAAGGGGGCGTCCCCCCTCGGACTGTTTCCATGTCCCCTGGTATCCACGGCGATGACCCGGTATGTTTTTGAGAAATAGGGGATCTGACGCTTAAAATAACTGCTGTCCCCCCCATTTCCATGGAGCAGTACCAAGGGAAACCCCTGCCCCTCTTCCATAAAATGCAATTTAATCTCCATCCTGTTCCACCTCTAACCCAGTTGCAGTCAGAGGGATGACATGAATCACCGCCTCTTCATAGGGATGAACACGCCGCAGCGCGGAGAGTGTCTCCTGCAGCCGCGTCCCAAGGCAGCAGACCTCCACCTTCACCTCTTTGGCCCGCTGCACCTGCCCCACGGTTCCATGATAGGGACTTGCCCCTTCCAATGGCCGCCAACAGCTCTCCACCCGGGACCAGCTCAGGCAGCGGTCATAGCCTCCGATATGGCCCGCGTCCACCTCCCAGAGGGTACTGCAAATCACTTCAAACTGCCTTTCCGGGACAAATATCTCCAACTTGTACACCTGCTCCAAACAACTCCGCCCCCTCTTATTCCGCCTGTTTCTCCAGATGCTGCCAAAACTCCGTGGCTGTCACAGTAGGAAGCCACCTGCGGCAATCTCCATCTCTGCCCTCTTCAAAGTGGCATGCATCTGTAAAATCACAAAACCGGCAGGCATTCTTTTCCGGTCCCCGCCAGAATGGGTCGGCATTGATATTTCCCGCCGCCAGCTCCTGACAAATCTCATGCAGCACAGACTCAATGTGCTTTTGCAGCCGCCCGAAACGCTGGGCGCTCACCAGCGCTTCTCCAGTGACGGTACCCGTCCGCTTGGAAAGCCGCAGCGGGAGAAAGCGATACCGCTCTCCACGTGGGCGCTCCATCGCCTCCAGCACCGCCGGATCGTCCAGAACGATCCCCCTGCGGCGCAGGTCCTGATCCAGCGCTTTGCCCAGCGCCTCTTCACTCATGCCGCGCCGCCCCTGGACAATGACCTCTCTGGCCGGGAGATAGAGAACCCCGGCCTTTTCCACTTCCTGATGATAAACCAGGTTCCCTTTTTGCTCTAAGGTAAAAAGATACAGCAGCATTTGCAGTCCCAGGCCATTCCAGACTTCCGTTAAATCAAAGGACTTGCGCCCTGTTTTATAGTCCACCACCCGCAAGTAAAGCCGGCCATCGTGTTCCCAGCCGTCTACCCGGTCCACAAAACCGCTGATACTGACAGTCAAGTCGTCCACAGTCAATTCCACGGGGGGCAATTCTCCCTCTCTGGAAAATCCCAATTCAAAGGAGACCGGGCGAAACTTGGAATAGCACAGCTCCTCCACCGCGTTCTCAACCACCGCCCGTACACCCCGGCATAACCGGTGAAAGAGGTAGCAAAAGCGGTCAGTCTGCTGTTCCAAGCCCCCCAGTTCCTCTTGAATATACCGCTCTACCACGGCATCTGTCAGCTCCTGCAGCCGCATCCGGTTTTCCCGGGAAATGCCCTCCCCCTCTTCCAGGGTTGGCAGATCTCCGACCTCTTGCAGGACATGTTCCAGCACATAGTGGACAAAGGTTCCATATTCTGGCGCGGCAAAACCGGATGGCTTTCGTGGCCTCGCCTTTAGCCCATAGCGCATGAAATAGGCGAAATGACAGGATTTGTACTGATCCATTCGGGAGGCCGACATGGGAATCTGATGTCCATAGATGGCATCCACCGCAGGACGGCTTAAACATCCCCGCTCCCACCGGGCCGCCCGGTCCATTCGCCCCAGCAGCCGGGCGTACCCCGGCATTCCGCTGAGCACATCGTAGGCGGCCTGATTCCGCCCAGCTTGTTCCAATGCCGGAAAGGGGGCCGCCAGGCGGAACCTCCCCGCCAACTCCTCCTCCCGCAATGGCCTGAGGTCAGAAAATATCAGCCGCAGCCGTTCGATGAGAAAGCTCGGACGGCATTCCTCTCCCCCCGGTCCACGGGCAGGCCAACTGACAACCAGCTTATCCTGCGGTCTGGCGCAAGTGTGATAGACTGTTGTCATTTCCCGAAGCAGCCGTTCCTGTCCGGTTTGTCCCAATTCGATTCCAAAGGTCGCCAGGAAGGACCGGTCGTCATCGGACAGAATCCCCCCATCCTCCGGCGCCATGGGAAGCGACCCATCCTCTGCCCCCAATAGAAATAGTATTTTCACGCGGTGTCCGGTCTGCCGGGTCATATCACCGGCTGTCACACGGTCCAGAGAAACCGGAATGGCACCCACTTCATATTGGGAGAGCACCAGCCGCAGCAGCTGCGCAAATTCCTCCAGCTGCATGGGAGTCTCCCCTAAAATCGCCGCGCATTGCTCCAACCCGGTGCACAGGATCTCCCAAAGCTGGCGGTACTCCTCCGCCAGAACCAATTCTCCCTCCTGCCGCAGGCGGCGCAGACGCCGCTGAAGCTGCCCGGGCAGATCAATCTGCTCCAAAAAACTGTAAAGCGCTCTCGCCTGTCCCGCGCCAGTCTTCTCCCCGTTCTTCTCCAATTCTCTCAACGGCGCGATCACAGCATTGCGCGCGATCTCCAACCGTTGCAACACCGCTTTGTCCTCCGGACTCCACTCCATACCATACCCAACCGGATGAAGACTCCAGGGCTTTTTCTGAGTCCACTGGCGGCCATGAATTTCCCACTTTAGCACATAATTCTCCAGTAAATCCCGGTCCTCTTCCGGGAGGGAGGTGAGGCCGGTTTTGAGATAGCGAAAGATGTCATCATAGTGATATCCGCCCGAAATGGCGTCTAAAGCGGCGGTCACCAGCGCCAGCACAGGCTTTTCCAAAATATCCGATTTTCGCGCACAGAAAACGGGCACCTCATACCGCTGAAAAACTGATTCTATAAGCGGACCATAGCGGCTAAAATTTCTGGCCACCAACCCAATTTCACGCAGGCGGTATCCCTGCTCCCGCACCAATGAGCGGATCCGTGCTGCCGCCCACTCCACTTCTGATTGTACCGTCCGGGCCGCAAAGAGTTCCACCGCTTCACAGCAGGATAACCCGCTTTTGGGCGGGCCGGCGGAAAACAGATGTTTCTCCAGATATCGCAGCGGCGGCAATGCCTCTCCCCCGCTGGAAGCCAATTGCTCTATCCCATAGGCAATGTTCAATTCTTGCGCAAGACGAACCAGACGCCCGGCGGTCATTTGCGCTGGCCGGAAGATATCCTCCTCCTCTTCCATCCCGCCGCAAGTCAGCGCCACTGTGACATGCTCCCCTTGGCGCAGAAGCTGCCGGATCAATTCCAACTGCTGTTTCGTAAAATCGATAAATCCGTCCAGCCAGAAGTCTTTTCCTTCCGCCCAGCCGCAGCGGGCCAGCTTTCCCGCCGCTCTGGTCAGCCGGTCCCTCGGATCCAAAGCTACCTGTACCGTCAGCGCATCGTACGCCCCATAAATCAGCGCCAAATCCCGCAGTTTATTCCCCTCAGGCCCCTCTAAATTTTCACAGGCCTGCTGCAGCTCCACAGGGCGGACCATACCGCCTTTCAATTCATCGGTGGTAATGAGCAGATTCTTCAAAAAACGGGGCTGGGCAACCGCGCGGGACAACACAGTCAATTGGGAGGAAACCGCCTTAGCGGCCTGATACATTAAGAGTAAGCGTCCACCCTGGTCCAACTCTTTGGTTCCAAGGCCGCCAGCGGTCAAAAAGACACGGTTTGCCAGCCGGCTAAAGGATAGCACCTCCGCAAATAAGGAGACGCCGCTTCCCCCTACCTCGCACAGCGCGCGCTCCATCTCGTGGGACTGCTGCTCAGGCACCATGAGCACCTGGGGCCGGGCCGCGCCATATTCGCACAGCCGATGGAGCATCCATGCAGACTTTCCGCTCCCGCTGCGGCCCAAAAGCAGGGTAAGCATCCCTTCACCTCCCGTAAATCCCGTTCCGGTCTCTGGCAGTGCCCTCTGCACGACAGCACACCCTACCGTAATCTCATCCCATCTGATTTTTATTATAGCACGCCTGTTCCAAAGTGGAAAGGCATTTCCATCTCACCGATAAAAAACGCCGCCGGATCATGGATCTGCCTTTTGTGCTCTCTGGTTACATCCCATGGCCAGACCCACCTTGCCCATAAGCTGAACATATCATAATCACAGGCCCGAAACAGGCTGCCGGGCAACGAAAAGGACCTCAGAACCTGTATTCACAGCTAAAAACACCGTTCAAAACTTAAAGCCCAATTCCATTTCTTTCCTGTTAACTAAATTTTTGCGGGAACTGCCGTATCATTCCGGATGTAAAATAATCTGCCATGGACATGGCCTCCTGCTCCACCTGATCAAATGCGTTGATATCAGCCGGATAATTTCCAGATACCCGTGCAACGACCTCTTGTGTGGTCAGGTCAAGATGGGTGTATAGCATTTTTTGCAGTTCCTCGTAACTATAGTAAGGGCTGATATTCAAAAATGCCTCCGCCATTTTGTCTGCATTGGCGTACCATCTGCGATTTAGTTGGTCTGCCTGTGCTGTATCCCGGTCTCTCACTGCTGTAATCAGTGCCGCGCCAATCTGCAAATGCTCAGTTAAGAGCCCTTCAATCGCTTTTGCAGTATCTGCCGGGTAATATTTTGCAAAGATTTTTGCTATATCCCCAGGATTTTTTAGAAGGCGGTTCGTGACATCATTTTGGTCATTAAGCCGCTCCACAATGCTAATGATCAGCATACGTGTCCAATAAACGTGCTGTGCCCGTGTTTCACGCATTTGATTAAACAGAGCGATCTGCAGGTTGGGATTTGGGCTAGCGGACAGGTGTAGACCATCTATATACTTGTTCCCTGGATAAATTATGATGGTACTGCCGATCTGCAGGTTATATGGGTCAATGTTTGGGTTTTGCGCGAGAATCGCTTGCACTGTAGTTTGATAGCAACGGGAAAGTTGATATAGGTTATCGCCCGGACGAATCTTGTAGGATATTTTTTGAATTATACATATTACTCCTTCTCTATTATATTATATTTATATGCATTCAACCTAAAATCGGACTATGCTCCACGCAGTTTTTGGGGACTGTGTGTATCCGTTTTAACGTTCATTCCTTTCGCAATGCCGCAGGCACAAAACGCTCATAAAAAGGATCAGGCTGATAAGTTGGCAGCAGAGGGCTGTCTGAATTTCCATCTGTGCTAACCTTAAAGTCAAGGTGTCGCCTGTCTTGCCGCCTTTGGGAGCGGATTTGTCGGTCAGACTGTTCGAGCAGTTCTTGTACCGAAGTTGAAACCTCAACGCAAATCTGGCTCCCATTGGCGAGTTTATACGATATTCTTACTAATGGCTTGTCCATTATTTTTCCCCTTTTCAGACTTGACTTTTCTTGGCAGGTTTCCTTATTTTTTGCCCCACCTGTCAAGCCGAGCAGACGATCGACATTACCTTTCACCGCCACGATCTCCCGCATATCCTTTTGCGCGGCGCGGTACCGCGTATAAAGGGATTTTTTCTCAGCCGCCAGTTTTTGAAAATCCGCTTTCAGCGTGTCCATTTTGGGAAGTTTCGCGCCGTTCAAAAGTCTGTCCATTGTAGCCCTTGCCGCCCGATGAGTGGCAATGTCGGCCTCATGCTCCGCAAGATATTTTTTGCTGTACCTCGCGGCCTTGTAGCCCTCAAATATGGTCTACTCGGGTTTATGACAGCGAGACCCTTAAACGGCAATTTCATGGAGTACCCACATGTTTTCCTTGGGCGTAACGGCTTTTTTGAAACTGACTTTATGGAAACAAGAGAGTGTCTGCAAGTTTTTCAGCCGTTCGGCATTAAACAGGGACAGCCCAAAACCGGCTTTGCCATGCCGCCCGTGCTCATTATGGGCAAGACGCTTGAATACAGCATCGTGTTCTCCCGCAACTACGCCGAGTGCACCGACTGGCTGTTCGGCGTTTTCTCGGAGTTCTACACGCATTTCGCCGCCTGCGCCGCCTACCACACGATGGATAATCCTGTCCTGCAAGGCCGCTGCGCCGATATAGTTTCAAGCTTCTGTGAATACGGCTTGGGTTTTCGCATGAGGATGGACGGCAAGCCGATGCTCGTATGGGATTTCAATTCGCTGAAAACGGCGCTTGAAACTGTTTACGCCTTTCTTGTTTCAAGCGCCGATCAACCGCTGCGTATGTGCAAGCATTGCGGCAAGGTCTTTTTCGCCACGCACGGCCGGACGGAGTTTTGCTCGGGGCGGTGCAGAAACCAGTTTAATGTGTATAAATCAAGAGGGAAAGGGAAAACGGAGTCGTTTTCTATGTGTCGTATTATTTTGTAACCCCATCTATGTCATTACGAGAGCAAGCCACTCCTAAAATGCTTTACAACTGGAACCAGACATTGTATATCGTAAAAAATGCAAAGATATTTTTCGTTTCGGTTGACACAAGTCAAACAATCTGCTATGCTATATTTGACAAGAGTAGCACTAATAATTGTTAGATAACGGAGATGATGGTATATGCAGGAGAAAGGCGGCGTTACACTATATTCCAGCGAATGGAGCATCATGGAATGCCTTTGGGAACGCAGTCCTCTCACCATTGTAGGTGTCTGGCACGCAGTCAAGGGTAAGACAGGCTGGTCAAAAAGCACGGTAAACACGTTGCTTGGACGTATGCTTAAAAAAGGGCTTATCCGATATGAGGATGGGCGCAAAGCAAAGGAATATTATCCTTGCGTTCGCCGCGATGAGGTCGCGATTGCGGAGACAGAGTCCTTACTACACCGCGCATATAAGGGTAGCGTCAGTTTGATGATGAGCGCCATTACTCAGAAGCGGGAGTTGTCGCGGGAGGAAATAGACGAACTGTACGCAATTTTACGTCGGGCGGAGGAGGCGAGCAATAATGGTTGAATGGATTATTTCCGGTGGCGTATTGATTTTGGTTATCGCCGCCCTACGGTATGTTCTCAGAGGCAAAATCAGTCTGAGGTTACAATACGCTCTTTGGGCGCTTGTCCTCATCCGTCTGCTGGTGCCGGTTAGCTTTGGTGGCAGCGGCATCAGCGTGATGAACGCTGTGCCGAATGATGTGTCCGCGGCAATACTGTCTTTGGGCGTACCCGAAGGCGCGTATCCTCCGCCCGAAAACGCTTCGGCTGAACTTCCGGCACCCGCCGCTCCGGGAACACAGCTTATATCGAGTGATACTTATAACGGCGTCACGAATGAAAGCGCTGCGGTCATAGACTGGGGGCAAATTGCCTTATATGTATGGCTCGGAGGCATAACGGCTGTGGGGCTATGCCTTGTCGCCGCCAATCTGCGTTTTGCGTTAAAACTAAAGCGGTCACGGCAACGACTGGATATTGGTGAGTGTAAGCTTCCTGTATACGAATTCGCGCTTGTGGAAACGCCCTGTATGTTCGGTCTTTTCCGCCCGGCGATATATGTCACGCCGGATGCCGCGCAAAGTGAAACGACAATGCGTCACGTGCTGGCGCATGAGCTGACACATTATTCCCACGGCGATCATATCTGGTCGGCTTTGCGCGGCGTATGCCTTGCCCTGCACTGGTATAACCCGCTGGTATGGCTTGCGGCGGCTCTGTCGCGGCGGGACGCGGAGCTTGCCTGCGATGAAAGCACAATCCGGCGCATCGGAGAGGATGAACGTTCCGAGTACGGGCGTACACTTATCGGGATGACCTGCCAAAAGCGCGCCGCGCTACTCATCACGGCTACCACCATGACAGGTAATAAAAGCAGTATAAGGGAGCGTATAATTTTGATTGCCAAGAAACCGAAAATGGCAACGTATACACTTATCACCGTTGTTTTAATTGCCGCAGTAGCCGTTGGTTGCACCTTTACGGGAGCAAAAAGCGAAACCGATGATGTTGTGCTCTATGATTGCGGCGGTTATAGCATCGCTGTTCCAAGCGAGTATATTGACCAGCTAATCATACACACCGGAAATGAACTCGAAAACGACAACGCACTGATCTCAATTTTCGAAAAAGCTTCCGTGGAGGCTGCTATTGAGAACGGAATTGATGACTCGGGTTTGGGCTGGCTGTTTTCCATCATCCGCTATAACCGGGTGCAGTATGAGCAATATTTACGCGCCGATGGCAGTGGGTTTTCCTTCTTCGCAAAGGATGAAGAATGGTATTACGGCTATTGTTTCCCCACGGATGTGCGGTATTATCGCAGCGGAGACAGGTATATGGTTGAAGCCGAGCGTAACAAGTGGAATACACTCAATGACCAGATGGGGCCGTGGGTTCGAGACGATTTTACCCAGAGAAACGACTTGATTCCGCATAGCGATGACGAGGAGCGAAGCGGCTATACCTATGACGGAGACCATAAACTCTTGAACTATTACCCCTACTACTCGGTAAATGGGAGCAAGAACGAGGTATACACGCTTGTGCTCTCGCAGCCCGCGACACAGGGTGAGGGCGGCATCTGGTGCGTAGAGCGAATGCTTGGCGATTACGGTAACGTTATTCTGTGGTTTCCAGATTCAGGAATACCTGCGCTTGATTACTACGCCGCGGTGCAAGCGGAGCACGATGCGGGAGCACGGAGAGATCATGCGGACGTATATTCCGCCGCCGCTACGTTTCTCGCTGAGTCAGGGTATTTCAATAGCGCGGTGATTGACGGCAGTCTGGAGCCTGCCGGTAATTCGCCTGATAATATTTATAATCAGGCTTGGATTTATGACCTTTTTGACGTGGGCGGCAGTATGGATATCGGTCTGGTTATAGAAGGAGACATGATGTATAACACCTATACGGTGGATTCCCGCTGGTATGCGGAACGTTATGACGTATTGATGAGCAGCTATATATGGACTTTGCTTGAGAATGACAGCGCCGACCCCGCCGACCTTTGGGCAACCGCGCCATACTATATCACGGTAGTTTCCGCCGAAAGCAACGTTGGGTTTACCTTCTTTGGCGACAATAACATCGCCTGCTATCGTTCAGGTGATGCAGTTGCTTGGTATAATTTTACGTACAAATATGATGGCGGCGGTTTCCTTGCGGCGGAGATGCGCGCTGAGTACGACAGTCAGGATGTCAATTTTAAACGGATTAATTTTTACTATGATGGTACGCCCGAGCTGGCGGCAGAGCTGCTTGTGCAGGAAATTTTCGGCAAACATATGCTGGGTCTCGCCCCTGGCGGTATATACAGCATAACGGATTATCAGGTTGTTGAATGGAGAGTAATGGAGGTCAGCGAGGATGAGGCCGCTATCGTAGGTTGGTTTGAATATGCTGTTATACCGGAAAACTTCAATTCTCCCGGCCTCTGGGCTGGAAACACAACGGAAGGTACAGGAGAACAGGAGGGATGGCTTGTTATGTACCGCCAGTTTGTTCTGCAAAGGCAGGAGGACGGATACTGGCATTGTATCGACTTCGGCACCGGCGGGGCGTCTCTGCCTGAATAGCGTTAACTATATCAACATTCGATTAAGATTGCCCTTTGAGATGATGAAAGTGGTATGGACAAATGAACCGCCCATGACAACAACTATCATTATGGAGCAGCTCGGAAAAGAAAAGGAATGGAAAATACAGACGGCTGTTTCCCTTATGCTCCGGCTGGTTGAACGCGGTTTCCTGCGCTCTGAAAAACATGGAGAGGAGCGCACCTATTTTTCGCTTGTAAGCAAGGATGACTACCTCAAGTTTGAAACAGGAAATTTTATGAAGCAGTACCATGATAGTTCGTTCCTAAATCTTGTCAATACCTTGTATGATGATGAAGCCCTGACCGATGAAGATATTGAAGAATTATTGAAATGGGCGAAAGAACGCAGGGATTAGTATGCAGGGCTTTATCATTACGCTGCTGACCTGTTCTATGACCATGTCGATGCTTGTGCTTTTTTATATGGCGACTACGCCGTTATTGGAAAAACGCTACTCAGCAAAGGGACGCTATTACGCATGGCTTGTCATTGTGGTTGGACTGATAATTCCTTTCCGGCCTCAGTTTACCAGTGCCATTGTCAAGGTTGATATGCCGAGCGAAACGGTAACGCCTATGATTCAAATAGGGAACGGAATGCCTGTTGCTGTACCTGTTAATACTACTGTGCTTCCTCCGTCTTTACCAAGTGTTTCAATCTGGTATATTGTGTTCGCTATTTGGCCGGCGGGAGAGAGATCATCAAAATCAGTCTGGAGGAATGGGAGAGACTTCGCGAGTCTCTGCGTCTTGACGATCTCGTTGATTATGAGCGCGGCGAAACGCCCATGACCGGATATCAATTCCTTGCCTATTTGGAAATGTACCATGAAGTAAAGCAGCTCGAAGCTGAAAAAGAAACGCTAAAGACGGTGCTCAAAGCTAAAAGCTGTGATTAAAAAATGAAAAATTAAGGCGTCTCGTCAAACCTCAACCCCGAACTGTTCAAAGCTGATATTGAAATCAATGTCTATGTTGTAACCCCGGGATACACGGACGGCGGATATAATTTGAGCCACGATCATCTTTTTAACCTCTATGGCGCTGTCCGAAAAAACCGCCGACCAGGTTTCAAGGGTCTCGTATTGTATCCTGATACGGTCAAGGAGCGTTTTGCTGTTCTCAAGCTCGCGCTGACATCGGTCCACATTTTCTTGCGCCCGGTCAAATAACTCCTGCGGAACAATTTGGATTTCCGGAATGACGCCGGATTGGGATTCGCCGCATTTCAGAATACCCACATAGGTTTCTCTGCGCAAGATGCTTTGGATGGTAGTATTCGTGAAACGCTTTCCGCTTCTGTTGTTCATCCCATTCTCAGTAATGTAACATATGTCGTTATTTGTCTGGTATATAAAGCGATCCGATGAGATTACTTGCTTGTTTTCGCTTATATATGCGGTCGCAAAGCGGTTATTTTTATGAATTATGAGAATAGTTTTTGACAACCAATCTGATTCTACACAGCTCGCCGCAATCTCTTTATTAAGCGTCAGAGTCGCATCCTGACGGACTTCAATTTGTCGCGAACAACTTGTCCGTTTGTCGAGATGAGCCTGTACTCAAGAGTTTTCCCATCATCATAGGTTGAAGCATTTCATATAACACAGGATAAGCGTAAAGTTCTCATCTCCCAGGAGGGCAGTCCTCTTTCCTGTTCAGGTTTAGGTGGTTAACCATTGGTATTTTTCCAGCATCTGAACTGTAGTGTCATAAAGCCTTTTTGCATTATCCGGGCTGTAAGACGGCAAGGTGGTGTCCAGCTTTTTGCGCTCCCGATATGCCGACAAAGCGGCGTTTGGAGGATTATCCAGTAATTCAATGATAGGAATGACGGCCTTATCTATTGGCTTTCCTATGATTTTATACATCAGCTTCATCAATAGGCTGCTATACAATTCCATCATGCCGGGCGTCTGCACCGCCCACGGATTATAAAGAACATACTTGATTTTCCCGGCAGTATCATTTTGGACAAATCCAACGCCCGACAAATCGTTTAGTCGGCTGCCGTGCATCATAACCCTTTGGGAATCAAAGCTGCTTCTATGTTGTAAATCGCCCCAATTCACATCGCCCTTCATTCCCGTTCCACAGACATTGAGAATAATCGGATCGGCTGCTTTTCCCAGACATTCTTTCAAGCCGTAGCTTAAAATAAACCGGCTTAAATAATCCAAAGCAAAAGTAACTTCAAATCCTTCTGTTGTTTGGGTTCGCGTTTTACTATGCTTCGTTGCGAAAAAAAGCAATGCATCGAAAGCATCAAAACGGCTTTTTACTTCATCAATGACCCGTTGGTTTTCCTTAACCAAACTCAAATCGGCCTGAATATATACTGCGCGTTCTGCTGCGCCCAATTGCCTTGCCTCATCTTTAAACACATCGCCGCTTGCCGCTGAACTTCCGATTGCGATTACTCGGCCGCCTTTTTTCAGATAATACATGGCGGCGCCTTTTCCAAATCCACTTGCCCCGCCGGTTATGAGTATTGTTTTCATATCATGAGCTCCCCTCGATATTGACAATTATATTATAGCATGATAGTGTAATATGTAAAGTACGCAATATATCTACACTCGCTTTATAACAATACACTAAAGGAGACACAGGAAAATGAAGCCTTTAGATGATGCTCTTTGCGTGGATTCCATTAAAAAGATCATGGGGATATTCGGCGGCAAATGGTCGTTTGCAATTATTGGTGAATTGAGCGTCGGCACTAAACATTTTAATGAGCTAATTAAAAATCTTGGGATTAGCACAAAATCGCTTTCCGATGCCCTGAAAAATCTTGAAACTAACGGGGTCATTCTTCGGACGGTACATTCCACAATTCCTGTCACTGTTGAATATTCGTTGACCGAGAAAGGCCGCGATTTTGAACGTGTATTTATTGAAATGAGGGAATGGGGTAAGAAATGGCTTGCTGACTGACAAACCAAAGTTTGCTCAGCTTTGGCAGCAGTAGACCTCCATCACCGAAAAGCGGAACGTATTTCTCCTACATACTTATCCGGCACTTCACAGACTCCAATAGCGAGAAAAATCCGAAGCTCTCCATGCCAAGGTTTGTTTTGAAAATTATCCGTTCTGAAAAATGGATCATATGTCATTTATTCGTCCTCCTCATTCGTAAAGCCACTCCGGGTAGAAGATAGTTTAAAGCTTTGAACAAGTTTCCCAAATCCGATATGGTAAACAATAAACTCACCCTTTTAGTTGAAAAAGCGCCCATCAAGCTTTATTTTGCTTGACGGGCGCAATTCTATTATATACGGAAGTTTTAGAATTAGCGTCCACATAGACCAAGCTGATGAAACTATTATTTAATTTTCACTTATATATGAAAGAACAAGCTGAATTTTTTCACTTTTGCTTGACTTAAAATTACACTGCTACATCTTTATTGTCTCCAAGCATCCTAGGCAAAAACGAATGTTTCGCTGTCTCCGCTGTATATAAAGTCAACCTTGTGCCGAATTATGGCAAAAAAACGTCCAAAGGCAATAACGCCTCTGGACGTTCTGTGAACTCGGATACTTTAATTGCCGGAGCAAACCGCTAATACTGATAACGTGGTTATACTCCACACTCTCCCGAGCCATAAACGCTAACAATTTTGCTGTTGCGTTGCCCTGTGCACTGTCGGTAATATCGCTGCACCCTGCTGCCGGGCTGTCCTCAACTGGTGTGTGCCCGAATATCGGGCGAGAATCCCTCCGCTTTTTCTCGGTTTGCATTCTAATATCTATGAATTTGAAGACGCGCCAGCACCTGTCAATGCGTCCGCCTTTCCTTTTTATTTTCATACATGAGGCTGTCGGCAACGGCAACGGCTTCGTCCACGGTTCCGGCCGAGGTGAAATCAGCGATGCCATAGCCAAACGTCAACAGCGGGCGCGAACCGTTTTCCCGGCAGCGCCGTGTCGGGCATCCTCTTTTATGCCCACGCTCTCATCGCCGCTGGCGGCCAGCGGCGCGAAGTTAAGCTCATCCATGACGCCCATAAGATAGTTCCTGTTCGCCGGATTAAGCCTTTCAAATCCGTGACGAACGCTTGACAAGGTTCAACCGGCTACGTGCATGACGCCCCCAATAATATGTGTTATATACCAATAGCGCTATTTTATTTGTACGATATTAGTGCATTCAAAAGCAATTATTACATTTGACACATCCTGAAATGTGTTATATGCTATTTCTATAAATTACCAGACCATTCGGCATGAGAGGAGGCATCTCCATGATTCCGCGGCGGCTGAAAGAATTACGAAAAGCCTTAAAACTCACGCAGGCTCAATTTGGCGAAAAGCTGGGCGTCAGCAGGGACGTCATCGGCAATATAGAGTATTCGCGCGTAAACCCAAAGCCGGTGTTTTTGGAGCATGTGTGTAACATATACTGTGTCAACAGAAATTGGCTGCTTGAGGGCTTTGGCGAGATGTTCTCCGAGGACCCGCCTGCTCACAGCGAGATGAACGAGGCGCTCAGGCTGTTTCATTCTTTAAATTCCAAGCTGAGAGGTTACGTCCTGTCCCAGATGAGGGAACTCGTCAAACTTCAGGAATCCGGAGGCATTGACGAGATGTCTGAATAAAGCGTCTTCAATTTATAATAGGTCACAGGCGCGGCGCCAATCCGTCACGTTTGATCGCGTGACGCATAACAAAGAAGCAGGGAAGGGGGCGCCTCATGGCGGATTTAGGCCAAAAACTGTCTTTTCTCATGGAGCACTACGGTATTACCAACACGGCTTTGGGCGGCTTTATTCCTGTTGACAGATCCACCGTCAGCAAATGGCGCTCCGGAAGACTCTTTTGCAGCAGGTCTGCATATGGAAGTAAAATCGCGGAATATTTTGTACAAACTGTCGGTAGGAAGCGGCTTGCCGACATATTCGGATCGTCCAGTATTAAGCAGCCCGAAGACGATGGAGATTTTATCGGCCTGCTTGAAGCTTTTTTGTTTGATGGGGGCGATATCCGGCTCCCTGAAAAAGAAAAATCGCCAGCCATCCTCGGCAGGCGGGTCAAAAATGAGGGCTGTTTTCTGGGCGTGGAGGGCCTTTTCGATGCACTTTCACTGCTCGCGGCAACGCTTGATGGAGAGTCAGACGAAACATCCGTCCACATTTATCTTTCATCCGAATACTGCGGGCTTCTTTTAGACGCGCGGACCGATGCGCTGTGGGAGGACTTGTATATACTGAATCAACGCCGGTCAGTGAAGGTTATTATGGAGCAGGGGCGGGAATCAGGCCGCGCCGCGCAGATACTCAGGCGGCTCACGCCTTTCATAATAGCGGGAAAGCTGGAGCTCAGCTGCATACCGTCCGCCGAACGGTATTTTTGCTACCATATATCCTTTCTGGCCGAAGGCCGCTGCATGGTGATGACGACCGAACCGGCCGGAGGCGCCGGGATCTGCGTGTCTCTGTTTGTGGATTCTCCTGAATTTGTTCTGCCTATGGGGAGAGTGCTGAAAAAGCTGGATAAAATTGCCCGGCCTATGGCCAGGTTCATAAGCGCCAAAACCGAAACGGCAGTTATCAATTCCTTTCTGGAGGAGGATGGGGAGCTTCATTCGCTGTTTGACGGCCTGAACTTACTATACGCGACGCCGGAAAGCCTCACCCGTATTCTGAAAGCCCGCAGCGTCCCCTACAAGCGGGCGTGGAATTACGTTCAGAGGTTTACCCGGCAGAAAGCGGATTTCGAGCGGCTTTTGCCGGAGGGCGGATATACGGAGCTTGTCCTGCTCGATGCGGTAGACGAATTGATTGCTTCAAAAAACATCCGGCCCTGTGAGATGTCCTTCCCGGCTGGAGACGGTGCGCCGACCGGCCTTTCTTTTCTCCGGGAGGCCTTGGAGGGCATGGTCGAATACCTCGGACGTTACCGGCAATTGCAAATCGTTCTCGTGAGGGACGGGACTTACCGCGATTTAGCCTGGCGTATCAAGGGCGGGCGATCCATCCTGCTTCATGCGCTGGGCGGGGAAAACCCGCGAGGCATTTTGTCCGACAACCGGCTGTTTATTGAGCAGTACGATGATGCTTTGACCACGGCACTCCGCGCGAAAAGCACGATCAGAGGAAGGGCGAATGTTATTTCGGCCCTAAAAAAACGGATAGACAAAATTTCAGGGATGGAAGGATGATGTATATGAAACTGTCAATCGGCGGTCACGCCTGGAAGCGGAGGTTTTTCTACACCTTAGGCCATAATTATCACGAGGCCGTCCTGCCCGGGGGAGCCGCCATGCTGGCGAATATATTGGGCGAACGCGCCAATCCCGTCCCCCTGCTCCATAACGCTTTGTGCGAGCATTTACGGCTGGCGGAGGACGGGGCGCGGAGCGCGGGCGGCCTTTACGTCAAGGAGCACGCCGGATGGACGGCTGGCGATGGCGCCGTTAACTGGAAGGAGATCGGCTTTAATGGAGGGACGTTCGGAGGCGCGCTGGTTGTTTGGGATCAGAGCGTGGATGAAATCCATATCCCGGGCGGGGATTATCCTGTGCTGTGGACCTCGCGGACGATACTCCCCGAGCCTGATATGATCCTGAGCATAAAGGACCGCTGCCTGCTTATGCTGGACTCCAACGTCCTGAGGAAAAGCGGCGCGATGATCAGCCGGCAGATTTCCTGGGAACGTACCGCCACCGATCTGGTGTGGCAGCTTATGAACAATCCGGAGGTCTGCTATTTAAGCCAAGCAAAGCATATTGTCGTGACATTCGCCGAGGATGCGGCGGTATATATCGCGCGGGACGGGCTGTCCGTCCGCCCGATTCTGGTGCTGAACGGCGGCGAAGCCGAGGAAACTTTGCACTCCAAGTGTTCCGGGGGCATGCCGGACACATGGGTGAGCATGGTTTCTATGATGGCGGCCGCGTTTCAGGACGTCATGGAGGGGAAAAAGCGCCCGCCGCTTTACGCTATGCTAAAGAACGCGGAGCGGCTTTTGCAGACAGGATATGAGCAGGAGCTTTTGGAATCCGGCGATTTTGAAAGCTGGATTGATACGGATCCTCCCGATACCGGAAATGAATACGTTATCCCGGTCTATGACGGCAGCCTGGGCGCTGACCCGCACTATTGGCGTATCGGCGGCGAGACTCAGGGCAAAAAAATGTTCGATGTGGCCTTTGAGTATGTCCGGGAGGGCGAAAAGGCAATTGACGGTCTGCCAAGGCTGACCTTCGGCGCGCTGACCACGGTGGACCGCAGGGAGATCGAGTCCTATCAAAACATCAAAAACCTGATCGCGGACTACGCCGGAAGCAAAGCCGCCCGGCCGCTGTCTGTCGCCGTATTCGGCGCGCCGGGCAGCGGGAAATCCTTCGGCGTGACGCAGATCGCCAAAAACGTACTGCCCGGCATCGTGGAAAAGCTGGAGTTCAACGTCTCTCAGTTCGCCGCCGCGGAGGATTTGGCCGCCGCGTTTCATCAGGTGCGCGATGCCGTGCTTCGGGGAAAGCTCCCGCTTGTCTTTTTTGATGAATTTGACTCGGACCGGGACGGCCGGCCCCTCGGCTGGGTGAAGAGCTTTCTCATGCCGATGCAGGACGGAAAATTTAAAGATGAGAGCGGCGAACACCCGGTCGGCAAATGCATATTCGTGTTCGCGGGAGGTACCTCCGCGAGCTTCGAGGAGTTTACGGGACCCATAAATTCGGAGAATAAAGAGGAGCAGAGACGTTTTAAGGACTCAAAGGGTCCGGATTTTGTCAGCCGGCTGCGCGGGACTGTCAACGTCCTCGGCCCCAACCCGGCGGATAACGGCGATAGCAGCTATATCCTGAGGCGCGCCTTGCTTCTGCGCGACCTCTGCAAACAAAAGCTCCCCGTGAAAGCGGGGAGGATACCGATTAGTACCGATGTTCTGAGAGCCATGCTGCTCGTCCCCAAATACAAGCACGGCGCCCGCTCCATGGAGGCAATTCTGGACATGAGCCGGACAGACGGCGCGGGTTTGGAGCCGGCGTTGCTTCCGTCCCACGCGCAGTTGTCGCTGCATGTGGATGCGGACGCCTTTCTGCGGCTGGTGTTAAACGAATCGCGGCTGAACAGCTTCGCCGAAAAACTGGCGGGGGCTATTCATGGGAATTACGCGGCAAAGCAAAAGAGCCGCGGCGATGGCGGCCCTTATGTGCATATGAGCTGGGAAGCGCTCCCTGAAGACGTCCGTGAAAATAACCGCAGGCAGGCGTATTCGATTTCACAGAAGCTACGCGCCGTGGGGCTGAGCTATGACGCGGGCGACACGCCGTACCCATCGGTCACGGAGTTAACAGAGGAAGAGGTTCTTGTTCTGGCCCGGCTGGAGCACGACCTTTGGATGGCCGACAGAAAAGCGGCGGGCTACAGGTATCATGCGGTCAGAAACGACTTTCCCAATTCAGTGACGGATGAAAAAACAGGGGAGGAAATCCCCCCGTTGGCGCACCCGGACATGCTTCCGTGGGAACAGCTTGGCGTGGAGGCCCGGCAGAAGGATATCGACACGGTGAAAAATATCATCCCGCTGCTGGAAAGCATCGGACTGAGGGTGTACAGGACGGTGTGAGGGAAAGGTTTTCCTTGCTTAGAACCGTATTCCCGGATGTTTTCCTTATCTCCGCATTTGGAATTATTTATTGTGTGAATAAAAATAAAAAACGAGAGGGCGGCGATATCAGGGCATAAGAAAGTGAAAAAGAATGATAAGAGCGAGAGGGCGTAAGAAATGCTGCGTGGTAAAAAAAAATTAAATAAGTCAATCTTTGTGTCCAGTACCTTCCGCGACATGCAGGCGGAGCGCGATGCGATGCGCGATTATGTGCTTCCAAAAGTCAATGAGTTCGCCTCGCGTTACGGACGGACCATTGAGCTGATCGATCTGCGTTGGGGCGTTGATACGGCCGCCGTTTCCGAGGAGGAGCAGAACAACAAGGTTCTGCGCACATGTCTGGACGAGATTGAGCGCAGCCGCCCTTTCTTCATTGGGCTGATCGGCGAGTGCTATGGCTGGGTGCCTCCCGAAGCAGACATGGCGGAGGTTCTTGAAGCCTCGAGCTTTTCCATTGATAATCTGAATAAAAGCGTGACCGCGCTGGAAATCGAATACGGCGCGCTTCGCGCAAAGAAACCGCCCGTCTGTCTGTTTTACTTCCGGGAGAATCCGGATTATGGCATTTTGCCCGAGCCGCTTCTCCGAATCTACCGGGACGGGGAGGCGGGGCTTAAGCGCCTAGCAGCGCTGAAGACGGATATAAGAGCGCGGTTCGGCCCTGACGCAAAAAGCTATACAGCTCAAGTGTCGGAGGACGGGCTGTCCGTCTCAAAAGAGTGGGCGGACATGGTTGCCGGGGACATTATCACCAAATTGCGCGCGGAATGGGGCGAGGCGGCCAAAGACCCGCCCGATTGGAGGCAGCGTGAGCAGGACATCCAGAACGCCTTTCGTGAAAGCAGAACTGAGTTTTTTATGGGAAGAAGCGCGGCGGTGGCTGAAATGCGCGACTTTTGTCTGGAAGATGATAAGGGCAAGCCCCAAATGCTTATGCTGAAAGGAGAAGCCGGCAGCGGAAAAAGCGGACTTCTCTGCAAAGTGATGGAAGAAATCGAAAACGACTGTCTGCTGCTTCCGTTTTGCTTCGGGCTTTCACCGCGTTCATCCGATGCGGAAAATATGTTGCGCTACTTCATATTCCTGCTTAGCGAAAGACTGGGCGTTGAGGATGACAGCGATAAGATACGGCGGTTTGACCTGTTGAAAAGCCGCTTTTACGGGCTTGCGCACACCGCCTGCGAAACTATGTGGGTAGTCGCGGTCGTTGACGGGCTTGACCAGGCTGGCGGCAGAGAGGCGCGCCAGATGCTGTGGCTTTCAGAAGCAATGCCGGAGAATTTCCGCGTGCTCTGCTCTATTATAGACGGTCCGGAGGAAGATGAGCTTACGCGCAAGGGCGGAATAATCCGTGTAGTTCTCCCCATGGGACAGGACGACATAATCGGGATTATTCGAGGGATGTCCGCGAGATACCACAAGGCCATTGGGGACAGGACGATTGGGGCTATTATGGAGAAACGCTCGTCCACGGGCGTCCAGGCGGCACAAAACCCGCTCTATCTGTCCCTTGTCGTCAGGGATTTAACATTGATGGACCGGCATGAACACGCGGTTATCGATGGTTACATGGCGGAGGGATTATCGCAGCCGGACGCTCTCGCCAAATATATGGGCGAACGGATAAATGAAATGCCGGGGGATGCGGAGGGCGCGTATCTTTACATTTTAGACCGGTTTGAAAGGCTTATCGGCAAGGATTTTGTACGACTGGTCTGCGGCTTGATTGCCGTTTCGGAAACCGGCCTGCGGGAGAGCGAGCTTAAAGGTGCTTTTTCAAAAGCGGGCGCCGACTTTAATCCCGCCGATTTTTCGTGGCTTAGGCATATTATGGGCGGACAATTCCGTCAGGGCGACTTGCAGCAGTGGGATTTTTCCCATCAAAGCCTGCGCCGCGCGCTTTGGAGGGACAGAGAAGCGGAGCTCATTCGCTTAAACGGGTACATTGTGGAACACTTTATAGAGACGTGTTATAAACCCTATCACCGTTATGCGGTACATCACAGCTTCTTCAAGTGTTACGCCATACATCACCTTTGGTTGGCGGACCGCCCGGATATAGCGGCGGAGGTTTTAAGCGAAGCCGACACAGGGCATGACATCTATATGGAAGCTCTTGTGAACGTCCATAACAAAACGGACGAGGACCGGGACGACTTCCTGTCGGCGGTACTCCGGGCCGGTGAGAAACTTCATGCCAGGCATGGGCTCCCGAAGGTTATTAAATTGGTTGTCTCCGCCATTGCGGAAAGGTCTTCTGACAAGTACGCCGTATCCCTTCTGGAAACGGCGCTTACACTGCTGGAAAGGATAGAGCTGCAAAACTCTTTTATGCTGGAATACACGGCGGACTGCTGCCTTATCCTTGCCCCGAAGCTTGAACGGCAAGGCATGAAGGACGCGGCGAACGCGGTATATGACAAGGCCCTGCGTATTGCCATGCAATCCGATTACAATCTGACGGTCACGGCGATGGCGCATAAAATCAGGCTCTTTGAGGAGTGCGGCGATTTCGCCCGGGCCGAGGCTTTCCTGTTGTGGATGCTGGTACGTGTCATTTTAAACAATCATAAAAAAAACAAGCAAACCCCGGAAAAAAAGGTACAGCTTGTTCACGCGTTTGCAAGGGCAGCGCAATTTTACTCGTGCTCAGGAATGGCGGAAAAAGCGGAACCGTATTTCTATCTGGCAAACTATTTCCTTGATATTGACTATATCAGGGAAGCCCGGCCCACGGACCAGTCTGAGTTGTGGACATGGCTGGCGGATTATATGGAAACTCTTAAGCAGAAGCTTTCCGTTGAGATTTATCTTTACAAGGGGGTTGCCGCCGGCGAGCATTTTTACCAGAGAGACGGGAGCGCGGAGGCGTTGCGCAGGTTATCAAACGCTTATTATGAATTGGGGCGGCGCGCCGGGAACCGGGATTATGTTGAGCGGGCGCTTGATGCAAGGCGTTTGGCGTATAAAAAAGCACCGGATTCACACGACCTGGCGGTTATAGACGATATGACAGGGACTCTTGCCTCATTACGCGGGGGCAGGGAAAAGCCGGGCATTCAGGATACATACGGCGTAGAGAAAATGCTTGATTTAAACCCGATCCTGATATCCCGGAACGTCTATAAAAAAGCTTATGAAAATGGAGGCGATACCGGGCAGTTGCGGCAGTTTTGCTATGCCCTGCGGGATGCGGCCCGTTTTCTATGCGTAGGCGGCGGCCGTCCGGAGGGATATATCGCCTACAGAAAAGCGGTGGCGGCTTTCGCGGAGCTTGCCGAGCACAGCGATGAGCCCGGTGACCACGAGCTGCTCAGCTCAATCTGTGAAGAGTCCGGATATATGCCCGTCCGAGAGGCGGATGGAAAGCTTGTGCGATATGACGACAGGCGTTGGAACCTGTTTGATTACAATGTGACGAAGGATGACGGCAAGGGCCGGTACATAAGGGTTGAAACGCCTGCCACCCTATATAGGCGCGTTCTTGACATATTCTACGGGCTTGACGGGTTAACGCCGGAAGATGAACGGTCTTGCGCAGATATCTATAAAATGCTGTACGATTATGTGGATTTATATTATGACGGCAACCTTCTTTTATCCGGCGGCATACTGGTTAAGAGCATAGAGCGCGATGCGGATATGCTCGAAGCGAACGCTATGTGCGAAAGCATACCGCCACTGGAACGCCGCAAAAGCGTGCAGACACTGTCTGGGATTGCGATAAAAACCATCGGCTTCAACATTGAGCTCAGTAATAACTTGCTTCTCAGGTCGGGCCGCGCGTGGAAAATTCTTTGCGAGGCGCTTGCCGGAGACGAGGATCATCATAAAATCGCGATGGAGCTGTACGCGGAGATGTATGAGCGCGCGGAAGGCATGTACCGGAGAAAGAAAGAGGAACAGCGCGCCGAGGCTATGCGGCGGGCGCTTTCGGGAATCGGCTGAAAACGGCGAAAATTCCGTATCAAGGATTGGGTCTGCATGCGCAATATTGTGAATACGATTGGGATCCATGGCGGCACGTTTCGATCTCTATCACTCTCCGACAGGATTACTCCTTGTCCTTAGGGTAAACGATATCCAGACTGCGGTTTTCCAGTGCGTTGGTAAGTCAGCTTAATACGAAACGATTACGTTTACGCAGCAGGTCGCCATCGTTTTTGCGGGATGCGCGCAGCAAATTAATATCCTTATCACCGAGCCTTACCATCTCCGTGATAAACCTGCCACTGTCCTCCTTTTGCAGCCTTTTGAGCTCGGCCCGGTGTTGTCCTATTGGCAGGGAGGGGTCTATTCCAAGATTATTGATCATCTCCAGCATTTCGGGCAGCTTCAGCGCCTCCGCCCAAAACGCTTCCCCGGAAAGGTTCGGGTCGATTCCGATGGACTCCTTCAAATGGTCCTTCCAGTTACCCGGTATGGATAAATACATAATTTCAGCCTTACGGGAAAGCTCCGGCGTTACGGCAACCTCCCGCTCCGCAAACTTTCTCGCCCAATCGCGCACCTTTGCGCGGTCAGGCTTTTCCCTGTCTCCGGCATCATATAGTACCGTCAAATCGCGCTCGGCCTTCCCGTATCCCGACTCCGCCAACCGCAGCAGACGGAACATGCCCGCCGCGATATCCCGCGGCATAGTTTTCCATGCCTGCCGGTAGAACTCATCCTTCTGCCCGGGCAATATATCGTTATCCATATTTTTGTTATCCGTCTCCAACGCGCTCCGTCCCCATTTTTCGTTTCCAAAGCCAAACCCGTTGTGATTATGCGGAGCCTGTGTCACGTCTATGCCATCTCCTATAAGATCCGCCACAAGCGTATGACTGCGCAGCCGTTCCAGCATGCCCTTTGCCTGCTTATGACCCTGATTTGTCGCACGCTCCAGCCAGTACGCGGCCCTCTCCCTGTCTTTTGGAATGGCATCACCGTTCAGGAGCAGCATTGAGCCTTGGTGTGATCCTGCTCCGCCGCCTGTTCGAACCAGTAAGCGGCCTGCCAATCATCCTGGCGGACGCCGCTGTCAATGCTCCAGTACATATCACCCAGCAGATTCTGCGCCATGGCATCGCCCTCCCGCGCGGTTATGTCAAGATAAACGTAATCCTCGAGACCCCATGGCCGCCGGCCGGATTCCATGAGCTGTTCCAGCCTCCGCAATGCCGTTTCCAGATCGCGTCCGCGCAATTTCTGTTCTTTCTGAATGGACTTCAGAAGACCCTGGGCGCTTTTATCCCCATACTCCGCCGCTTTTCCGGCCCAGAGCGCGGCTTTTTCCAGGTCGCGTGGTGCGCCCTCGCCGCATCTGTACATCAGCGCCAGATTGAACTGCGCGGCGGCATTGCCGTGTTCGGCTAACGTCTGAAAACAGGAGAACGCCTGGTCATATTCCCGTGCCTTGTAGTGGGCAAAGCCCTCCGCGAATAACGCGGCTGAATCTGTATCATTTGCGGACAGTCCCATATGAACGGTGCCTCCCTTATAATCATTGATCATGGCCGGCTTTTTGGCACAACGAAGATGACCTCGGGCCTGTAACTCAATTTATAATCAAAATTTGTTATTTATAATGGTTGCCATCGTCATCCACCAAATCTCCGTAATCGCTGTAACGTACAACCTTTCGGTTTCCATTTTCATCGGTTACATACATTGTCGCTCCGTTGAGGCTTCTGCCAAAACCGTACTGCGTATCGCTGCCGGCCCCGCGCACTAATCCGGATTCGTATTTATCTTCCGACCCCGATCCCGCGGAATAACCCGTACTGTAAGTACCTGCGTTATTATAAGCCCGACTCGCTTCATCCCCCCTGATTCCTGAGCTTACATATTCAAGCCGGTCTCTTGCCAGCTTACCGATATAACCCGTATCTTTTGCGGCCTCTGCGTAGAAATTCTGCGCCCTGTAGTTGTTTGCCCTGACCCCTTTCTTCCGAATATCCCAAACCAACTAATTTTACCGCGATATCGTACATTATGTTCTGGACGTCCTTATCCTCTTTGATCTTGCCTTCCCAGCCCCAAATTGCGCTCATATATTCCGATTGCAGAAATTCCTCCGCGCCCCGGTGTCCTTTTTCCGCGGCTTTCTGTAACCAGCCGCGCCCCGCGATAAGATCAAAATCTTCCGGCAGCTCCATCGCAAAGCGTTTTTCCGAGCTCATACTGCGCCTCGGTATGATCCGCCTTAGCGGCCCATTCTAATTGATGGCAATACAAACCGTAACTTTTCTTTTTAAGTTCCTTCTGCGCTTTCAAATACTCTTCTTCCCCTTTTTTAAGACCATTTGCGATAGCAAGCTCAAAATCCGCGACCCGGGTCTTCCCAGCCCCCGCTCAAACAGCATCTCGGCTTCGCTCTCCTTCTCTCCCGCCGCAATCCGCGCTTTTTTCGCCGCGATCCTTTTCTATCGTGATGACGAAGCCATAGGACACGTCAAAGTCATCGTTCCCCCCGCCGTATCCATGGCGCTTTTCCTGTCCCATCAAAAGAGTTTCCCGCCGCTCGCGCTGCACGAGCGACCGCACGTCCGTTGGGAGCGTGATATCCAGAACCGCGCCGACAAATTCACCGTCCGCGCAAAGCAGCTCCACGATATCGGCGTCCAGACTGTGCATGGAGACGCGCCCGCCCAGCAGGATGGGATGGGACTCGCTTTTGGAAAATGTTTCCATACCTCCGCAAACGAGATCCTCTCTGGTTTTCTTCATGCATATTTTCAGCCTGTATTCTTTGGGCGCTTCCTCGCCCTTATAGGTCTCAATACGCCGGCCGTTGGGGGTTCTGCGCCCGAGACGGCGGATATCAACAACCCGTTCACCCTGATTATCTGCCGCCGTCACCCGCCTTATCTGGTCAACGCCTCTCGCGCCGTATTCTTTGTAGTACGCCCACACTATATCCAGATACTCCCGCTCGGCGTCCGGCAGGTGCGGCGGCGTCTTTACATACGGTTTCGCCTTTTCCGCTATGGCCACAAACGGCAGCGGTTTCCCGGCCCGCGCGCTTGCCTCCGAAGCCGCGCGGCATTCCTTCTCCCATTCTTTTTCCGTCATCGCGCGTTTTTCCCTCAGCAGCTCGTAATCGTACAGCATATCGTACACATAGACGATGATCCGGCTCTCTTCCTGCGCCCCTCCCGCCGCGTTCTCCCCGTCCCTCTGATACAGGCGAAGGATTGCGGCGCGCAAATCTTCCGTCATCCTCCGGAAATGCCCGGCCAGCGCGTCCCGCGCGATGGCAAGGCAAAGCGCGCACTCGTCAAAGACGATCCCATCCCGCGCGGCCAGCTCACGGATGTACTTCGTGCCCGCCGGGCCAAAGGGGAGCAGGGTCCGGCCTTTCAGAACGGCCAGTGTCTCGGCCTTCTCAAAGTCCAACCCCAACGTCTCCGCCATTTGCCGGGCACATGTCCTCGCCCGGCCTATGTTATATCTCCAGCCGCGGCTCATACCGGAGTATACTACATGATCATAGTGGGAAAACTCCAGCCTGCAATCAAAATAGTACTCCTCGTTAAGCTGCTGGCCCGCACTGAATCGCTTAACCAGCTCATCCCCGGATTGGTTTTCCTTTTTATACCCTGCGTCCGCCGCGCGGCGGGCCCAATACAGGGCCTTTTCATTCTCTTCAAACGCGTAATAAGAAACGAGGGCAAGGCGAAACATCGCCTCTGCGTGGCCCGCCGAAGCCGCCCGCTCATAGCAGGCCGCCGCCCGGCCGTAATCCCGCTCCACGGCGTAGCCCTGCTCCCATTTTTCCCCTTCGCGGAAATCCTTCTCCATTTTCGTTGTTTTTAGGTGTTCTGCCATAACCGGCCTCCTTCCCGCCGCACGCACACGGCGCTAAATACTCTGGATCGCCGTTGTTTTCATCCAGTAGCTTTGACGCCCCTGCCGCGCCGCCTGCTCATACCAATACGCTGCCCGCGCAGCGTTCGTACTGTCGGCGTAGACAGGATAATCGAATCCTTTCGGACAACCCATGCGGCCATATTCGCTTTATTTCATACACGTTGTTTCATAAGTGAAGTTTTCGTTACGCTCCGGTATAACCCCAAACAATGTTTTCCACGCCGACAGCTATAGTGGAAGATTTTGTCTGTATACCCGGCGGCGCGTCTCTGTGTCCGCTGGTTACTTCTCCGCTGCTGTTTTCTACCCAAGCAACCGCTTCACCAATCCATGAAGCCCAATAGTATTCGATATGTTCCGCATAATTTTTTGTAAAACGAACGGAGCGAAGTTCTTCCGCCCAACCTGAGGGCTTCTCTGCGGCGCGGCAATAAATCGTCAGGTTTTGACAGCGATAAGAGGTAATATTATACCGTTCCCAGTCAATCTCGGGATGCCAGCATTCCATGTTCACACTAAGCAACGGTGATTCGCATTTGAAATAGTAATTATAGACGTTGTCATGCTGGGCCGAACTGTAACGCAAGTCTTTCCTATAAAAACTGATAGCGTGGACACGGTTTTCTTTATCCGTAACACTGATATCAAGATAAGGTATATGTGTCTTCTCGCATGCCTTCGCCCTCTCGTTTTCAGTATGTAACATCGTGTATTTGATCAATGCTTCCGAGAGCACATTAATTTTCTCTTCCATAACGCCCACTCTTCATTTATTTTCCAACTTTTCCTTTGCCTCTTCCTGTCATTGCAAAGCGACCCTTTGAGGCCGGTATTTTTCCCTTTCCGATTTCGCTCCCAATTTGTCCATCATCGCCCTGTCTCCGCAAAATTACCCTATAAGGAACATCCCTCACACATACGCGGAAACAGTGCTGTGACCATCGGATATATCCCAAGATCTGCTAAAGGAAACACTCGCCGGCTCCGATACGGGCCTACTTTGTTTTTCGGCATTCTTCCAGCACCATAAGGTTATTTTTTACGCCGGAAAAATCCAAACAAACCGCCTGACTTTTTTAGCGGCCTTGGAGGCTCATCGTCCGGCAAGGCTGGAACGGTCTCTTCCGCGACCGGATCCTTTGCGGGTTCCGCCGCGGCCACGTTTATCTTGTTTGTTATGGCGTACTCCCATGCCGCGCTGCCGGGCGGCGCGTAGATGGTGAGGGAGTCGCAGTTCATAAAAGCGTCCTTGCCGATGCTGGTAACGCTATTCGGGATGGTGACGTTCGCAAGCAATTCGCATCCATAAAAAGCGCTGTCGCCAATGCTGGTCACGCTATTCGGTATCGTGATGCTCTTCAGCGATTTACACCCATAAAAAGTGCTCCCGCCAATACCGGCCACGCCGTCCGGGATGGTGACGCTCTCCAGCGACTCGCAATCCCAAAAAGCATTTTTTCCAATGCTGATAACGCTATCAGGGATGGTGATACTCTCCAGCGATTTGCACCCCCAAAAAGCGTTCCCGCCAATGCTCGTCACGCTATTCGGGATGGTGACGCTCTTCAATGAATTGCACCTTTGAAAAGCTCTCTCGCCAATGCTCGTCACGCTGTCCGGGATGGTGATGTTCTCTAACGATGTGCACCAAAAAAAGGCCCTATTGCCAACGCGGGTTACACTCTCCGGGATAGTTACGTTTTTTATCAAAGAGCGGCCTTCAAAGGCGCCATCCCCAATACCCGTGACCGGCAAAGGCGGAAGGAAAAAAGTTTTTGGTATGATCACATGCGGGTAGCCGGTGTCGTGGAATCTTGATATCTCGGCGCAGCCGCCGGCGTTTTTAACGGCAAACCCTCTCGGATGGCCCAACACGCAGTTGAATTGTCGCAGGCTGTCACGAATTTTTCCTGTGAACTCCTGCCCGGAGGAAAGCTTTTGAATAACAGCCTGCCGGTCGTGAAGCCTGTCGCGGACATCCTCGGGCCATTCCGTACAATCACCCAGAAAAACTTGTACAATGCGGGAAACGTCACGGTTGATCGCCTGTTTTATCGCTTCAACCGTCTGTCTGGATTTTGCCGTATGCTCCGAGAAAAACGCCAAAAAGCACGGATTCTCGCCTATATCTTCCTGTTCGGGCGTTTCGTTGTGGTAAAAATTAAAACCTTCCCAATAAAGCTCGACCAACAGGGAGCCGACAAGCCCAACATCTTCTTTGGCGCAGCATATGAGCGCCCGGGGCTTTTCCTTCGCCTGCGGAATGGAGAAAACAGGCTGCGCCTGACGGTCGCTTAACATCGGAGGTTTTGCTTTTTGGTTGTTTTCAGCAGTCAGCCTGTTATAAATATCCGTTTCCAGCGGGGTTTTTCCGAACGCATCGCGTCCGATGCTGATAACACCGTCCGGGATGGTGATGTTCTTCAACAATCTACACCCATGAAAAGCCTTCTCGCCAATGCCGGTTATGCTTCTCGGGACGGCGATGCTCTCCAATGATTCGCAGTCGGTAAAAGTCTCGTTACCAATGCTGATAATACCATCCGGGATGGCGATGCTCTCCAGCGATTTACACTTAAAAAAAGCTTTCTCTCCAATGCCAGTCACGCTGTCCGGAATCGTTACGTTTACCAGCGATTCACATCCACCAAAAGCCATGTCGCCAATATAGGCAACCCCATCCGGGATGTTGATGTTCTTCAACAATATACACCAAAGAAAAGCATTCTCGCCAATGCTGGTCACGCTGTTCGGGACGGCAACGCTCTCTAAGGATGTACACATCTCAAACGCGCTGTCGCCAATGTTGGTCACGCCGTTTGGGATGGTGATGCTCTCCAATGATTCGCAGTCGGTAAAAGTGTCCTCGCCAATGCTGGTCACGCTGCTTGGAATGGTGATGCTCTTCAATGATTTGCACGATGAAAAAGCTCTCTCGCCAATGCTGGTCACGCTGCTTGGAATGGTGATGCTCTCCAACGATTCGCACCTCAAAAAAGCGTCCCCGCCAATGCTCGTCACGCTATTCGGGATAGTAATATTCTTCAGCGATGTGCAGCCATCGAAGGCCCTGTAGCCCAGCACTTCCACGCCGCTTGGTATCGTGATGTGCGTCAGTGTTTTGCAGCCGGCAAACGCGCCGATTATGAGCTTGACGCCATTGGGGATATCGCAAGAGCCATCATCGGGATAGTGGCACAAAACCGTTTGGTTTTGGGCTAAAACCACGCCCAATTGGGGACAGTCTCCAAATATTACGTCAGATATGCCGGTCACGCTATCCGGGATGGTGATACTCTCCAGCGATTTGCACCCCCAAAAAGCCTCCCTGCCAATGCTCGTCACGCTATTCGGGATAATTACACTTTCCAGTTTTTCACAGTCCAAAAAAGCAGAGGGGCCAATGTCTGTTACCCCATCGGACAGGATAATGCTTGTCAGCAACGAGCGGTATGCAAAAGCCTTTTTTCCGACAACGACCTGAAACTCCTTACTTCCATCGGGAGTGCTTACCTTACCGGGAACAACGACCTCCGTCTCATTCCCGATATATTTATATTTGGTAATGGTGATAATGTCGCCCTGCACCGCATACTCAAACCCCGGCAGCTCCGGCGGGATAAGGACATCGTAAACCATATTATGCTTTATAGCGGGCGGCACGGCCTCACGCGCTCCGCGGTTCGGCAGCTTCATGGCGCCTATGGTTTCAAGCAGTGCGTCCGGAGTAATGGCCGTATTTAAAAGCCTCTCCGCGGTATCTTTCGACCATGACTGCGGAGATAATTCCTCAAGTAGCACTGGGATAATGGGGATGCCGCGCCGCAGGGCGAACTCCAGCTCGAAATCGATAACGAACGGTCTGTCCAGACAGCGGTTGGTCAGCATCAGGACAAATACCGCGCAGCGTTTCAAGTTGTCGGCGATAACGGGCAGATAACGTTCGGTTGTTTTAATTCCCTCATCGTACCATAAATCCCAACCGGATTCATATAACTCTTTTACAACTGGATATACTGCAGGAGCATCGTCATGGGCATAGCTTATAAATATGTACGACTCACCGCCCTCATATGCCTCACAGGGTTTATCACATACTTGCGGGGTGGATGGCATGTACGGACGTTCTTCGGGAGTATACCGCTCTAATGCGGAGGAGATTTCCCCGGCAGTCGTACCGGGATGTTTGGCCGTAAGCATTTCAAGCGCACTGAGTAACTGTATGTCATCGCTTCCGCCTTGAAAAGACTTCCGGATATCTTCGATATCGTCCAGCCATACGGGTATGAACGGCTTTCTCATAACTGTCGCGGCATATGCGAATTGCTCCAGCATCAAGCGGTCGTCCCGCGCGTAAGCCTTACTGAGGAATATCAGCGCTATCCCGCATTGCCGGATTGATTCGGAAATATCCACTTGCCCGGCCTCTTCGTCCGGCGCGTCAATGTTACTCCATCCGGCTGTCCGCGCCTGCTCTATCAAGGGCTGCACAAGCTTTTCATCGTCCGGATGAAAGCTTACAAATATCCGTGCGTCTTTCGGTATCATTCTATACCTCCCTCCATGTCCGCTTTTTGTATCAGTCTATCCGCTTCCTCACGGCTGACCGGCATCCCGCCGTCCTCAAACATCCTGTCAATGAGCGGCGCGGCCCACGCCTCGCCGGCCTCCGCCGCTATTGTCAGGCAGACATATCCAAAAAGGTTATCCCTTAACTGCTCGGGATTGTCGCGCAGCCTTTTCGCAGTAATCAGGCAGTATTCCGTGTGGCGCGCCGCCTTTGCCGCCCACCGCGCCGCCTGTGCTAAATCATACTGCACGCCCAGACCCCGCCAGTAAAACAGGCAGAGCATTTCAAAAGCCCGGATATGCCCGGCGTTTGCCGCCGTTTCAAATAGCTCAAGGGCTTTTTCGTGGTTTTTTTCCACGCCCTCACCCACAGCGTACAATAATCCGAGCCGAAGCGCCGCCAGCGTGTGGTCGAGCTTCACGGCTTCACCCCAATAGTGCGCCGCGTCCGCCTTCATTCGCGCCGGGTCTTTCTCAGCCTCCTCGTACGATGGCCATGTGCCGTCATACATCATTTCGGCTGTGGCATAGTGAAAATCCGCCGCTCTTTCTTCCTCCGTCTTCCGACCGGGAAGATGCCACGCGCGCTTTTCGGCAAGCTGTACCTCCATACCCATCGAGAGGTCGTACACCTCCATGACTTTGGACAGCTCATCGCCGGAGAAACCGCTCACGGCTTTTTCGGCTCCCTCCGCCGTTTTGCAATAATAAGGGGAATCGGAATTTTCCGGGTATTCCATCCGGTCATAGACAATGAGCATATATTTGTAGCCCTCCGCAACGCCCTTCTCAAACCATTCCCGGATCTCGCTCCTGTCCGCGGCAATCATCGTTCCCTTGCCTCCCTGTCTGTCAAAAAATGTTGACGTAAACTGATTATCCGCCCTTTTCATTCGCATAAATTCCGCTGTCCGTGTCCCGTTTTTGGTCATATTGCCGCACCGATACCGTGTGCAGGGCTTCATGGTTTCTTCAATTGTTCAAACGGGATTCCGCGCCCGCTCGTCCACCGCTCGGCAAAGCTGCCGGGAACACCGGCAATGCGCAATTCCGGCGGGCGCGGCATATCGGTGCTTATCCTAATCATGTCCGTACAAATAGCATCCATTCTCTCTTTTAGTTCCTTCATCTCGGGGCTGAGTTCTTGCGGAGGTCTCTCGAAAGCTTCCTCATCAATCTCCGTTACGCTTTCCGGAATCAGCACCTTTGTCAGGGAATCACAGCCCCCGAAAGCGAGCCTCTTGATTTTTTGAACGCCCGGCATTATTTTTACCCGTTCCAGCCCATAGCAGTCTGTAAAGGCGCACTCGGGGATTTCGCGCAGACTGCCGGGGACAATCAGGTGTTTCAGTTTTGGACAAGCGCAGAAAGCACATTCATCCACCGTGTACAATCCATGAGGCAGACTAATCGACTCCACCGGAGGCGGTTCGCCGTCAAAAACGGCGCATACGGAGAGGCCTTGGCATAGCCGAAAGGCGTCTTTCCGGATTATCTTCAGACTGTGGGAAAGCCTGACCACTTTCAGGTTATTGCTGCCGTTGAAAGCGTTTTCGCCGATTTCCAGCAGCCCGTCCGGCAAAATTACGCTTGTCACCGTTTGATTATCGTAAAACACCAATCTGCCAAGCTTTGTCACGCCGTCCGGAACAACGACCTTGCCGCCCGGACCGGTATATTTTTTCAGGACGCCGTCTTCAATTTCAAAGTGTTTTCTCCTTCCCGTATCTTTTGCCTTGCCCATGTAAAGACAGTTTTCATCGTCAGGATCGCCGTTGCAAGGGCAGGGCCCCCACGCATAATTTGCCGGCCCGGCTAAAAGGTCTTCGGACTCTATAAAACCCGGAGAAATGTTATAGCAGCAATAGCCTTGGTCAACCCAATAGCATTTATCCGTAAACGGCATCCCGTGTGCGTCCCGCATCACGCCGCCGCTTTCCTCCCGCATCTTCGCCAGCCGTTCCGCCGCTCCCTCATGTCCCTGCTCAGCGGCTCTTTTATACCACCTCCGCGCTCCGGACAAAAGCTCTTCTTTTGTAAGCCTCACATAGCTTGCGCCCCTGATCCACCAGCGCTGCCTATCTCCATCCCGCCCCGCAAGCTCCGCATCCTCCCGGTAAAGCTCCGCCAGCCTGAACTGAGCCTCCCGGTGCCCCTGTTTCGCCGCTTTTTCCAGGTGGCGGGGACCGGAGGTGTTGTCCGGGTCCTTCTCAAGCTCGACAATGCCCAGTAAAAAGCAGGCTTCGGCGCTGCCTTGTTCCTCCGCCTTTGAAAGCCAATATCCGGCGCGGCGGGCGTCTTTGAGCGGGACGTCCGCGCCGGCGGCGCCGGACAGAAGGCGGCCGAGTTCAAGCTGTGCCTCCGCGAGACGTCCGCGCGCCGCACGCTCCAGATGATAGCGCGCCTTTTCGATATCCGTCTCCGTCTTCAGCGCCGCCATGCCGATTTGATAATCTTCCTCGCGCGTTCTGCCCGTCCAGCGGCCAAGTCCGCCATCGCCATAGGGATTGTATCCGTAATTATCATAGCCCTGCTCATAGTTCATCCATATCCAGCCGCCGTCAAAATAGAAATCGCAGCTGTCCAGGAGCCGCGCGGCTAACCATTCCTGTTCTTCTGTATCCGCGGCATAAGATGCGTCTCCCCGCGAGAACGCATCGGGGTCTTCCGACCCGACTTTTTCCAGAAGCGCTTCCATCTCGCCGCGCAGCCGGGCGCCAACGTCAAAGAATGACCAATACGCCCTTGTCAGCGTCTTTTTCGCCCAATAGACCGCCGCCGCCCGGTCGCGCGCGGCTCCCTCGCCGGCATCGAACGCCGCGGCAAGAGCCGCCATCGCCCGCGCGTAACCATTCCCCGCCGCGGCAAGGAAAAGCAGGAACGCCTGTTCAGCATCGCCCTCCCGCCCGGCCCGCATTCCCAGCCTGTACGTCAGGCAGGTTTCCTTGAAGCCCGGCGGTTCCTTGCCCTCTCCGGCGGCGAATCGGTCGCCTGCCGGGTCGTAGACGAAATCAAATTCATCCGAGCCGGCATAACCGAATTCTTTGATTGGCCCCCGCTGTTTTTCGTATTTCAGCTTTATATGTATGCGAAGCCCATCGCCGCCTTCCACTCGCACCTCGCCGCCCGCCCCACTCATCGTTAAACGGTCCGGTCCATGGGGGTTCTCACGTTTCAACACGGCGGCATAGGCGGAGAGCGACCCATCTTCATGAAGCCGATAGAACGCCGCCACCGCTCGTAGGGGCGGTTCTTTCGGCTCCATCAGGTACACGCAGGTCCTGAAGACCTTATCCTCTTCGCCGTGCGGGCGCACATGGACGGCATGGCATACCGTTTCCTCACCCGCGAAATACTCCTCCGCAATCGCGCTGACCACAAGCTCCATTTTTTCTATTTTAGAAGATGCGGCAAGGTACTTCGCCTCAAAAAGCGGGTCATCGCCATAATAATAAAACCTTTCGCCGATTGTCATCGCCATACGCAGCCACCCTCCTCGTCTGTTGTCATTTTATCAGAAAATGCTGATCCGCCTGGGCGAACCTTCCCGGCATAGACGTTATGAGCCAAAACATAATAGGTGGGCTGACGCGCGCCGGGTTCACGAATACCCGGGTTATCCCCATTTTTTCAATCTCGGTAAAAAAGACATGCAGATATTTGTCCTCGGACCGGATATCCATAACGGCAAGCTCCCCGATGTCGCCGGGAAGCGTCACCATCCAGCCAACGACTTCCTCGACATTACGGAGCTCGGTACGGCGGACAGTATGTTCCTCTTGAACTGTTTCATCCAATGCGCCGCTTATGAATACGGAATTGTACAGATGCTCCCTAAGCTCCGTCTCGCTGACCCCATCTTACTCATAACCTTTCATCACGCGGGCGGCGCCGTATATAATCGCCATATTGCCCGGCGTTCTGGCCAGCTCCGAATGCTTATCGCGTTCCGTTACAATCGTATCCCGCTCATCCGTCATTCTTTTGCCCAGACTACGGTAACGAAGCTCGTATATGCGTCCCCAAAAAGCGGAAATCGCATCATAGCTTCCTGCGTGAAGAAGTGGCCGAGCAGGCTTGGCTTCGAAACGGCTTGCTCGGCTGTCTCCGGAGAAACCTCGTATATGCGGGAACCCTCCATGAGCAGATCCGCGTCAAAACCATTCCCGGATTTCGCTCCTGTCCGCGGCAATCATAATACACCCTCCTCGTTCTCCGATACCCGGAACGCGACACCCTTCCGCCGCGCGTACTCTTCCGCCGCGCTGCCGGGAACGCCGCAAATGGTAAGCCCGGCGGGGCGTTCGAAGCCGTGGAATGAAAATGTATCATCATGAATTTGAACCACGCTTTCGGGGATGAACACGGTTTTCAACGACCAGCAATTAGCAAAGGCGCATCTATCAATGCTGACGGCACCGGAGGCAATCACCGCATTTTCCAGTGATATGCAGCTAAAACACAGAGATTCCGGAATTTCTCTCACCCTTGACGGTATCCGGAATTCTCTGAGGGAACGACAGTCGCAAAAAGCCGTATTTCCCAACTCCAGGGGTTCTCCGGGAAGAAATTCCACGCGCTCAAGCGTATAACAGCCATGGAAAGCATATTCTCCGATCTTGGTGACGCTGCCGGGTATGGCGGCGGACTTCAAATTCCTGCAGCCGTTAAAAGCGTTCTCTCCGATCTCAGTTAACCCTTTCGGCAGATAAATTCCTGTAATGGAACGGTTGTCCGCGAAAACCCAATTGCCGATTTTCCGTATGCGCCCGGGCAAAGACGGTTCGGGGTCGTCTCCTTCGTATTTCTCAAGAACGTTTTTTTCGTGTTCATAATCCCAAATAGAAAAACGCGCCGTATGCTCTTCTTCAATCCGTGACCACGGTTCTGTTCTTTGCCAAGGTTTCTTATCTGAGCACAGGCAGTCGCGGGAACGCGGGTCACCGCCGCAGGGGCAAGGGCCATGCGAATAACTCTCCGGACCCGCCCACCGCTCCGCCGGGTCCAGCCCGGCGGGGTCAATCCCCCAGCAACAGTACCCCGGCTTGTCGGGGTGATACCAATAACAACCGCTCATAACGCTCCTTCTTGCCGTTTTGCGCCCGCATAGCCCCAGATAATACCTTCCACGCCGGCCACGATCTCCGGGTCGTGTGAACAACGGCGATCTGCCAAAGGAACCACCCGCTGGCTCCGATGCGAACCTACTTCGTTTTTCGGCATTCTTCCAGTTTCCGCTCCAATCGCGCCATATCCGCCTCTTTGTGGCCGTAAAACTCAAGAAATGTTGTCAGCGCAAGGCCAAGCTGTTCCGCTGCTTCGGAATAACGCTCTTGGCGCAGGTACTCGTCAGCTAAATACTCTCGGGTCGCGAGAGCATCCCTCCCTTGTTCTCCGCGGTACTCTATCACTATGTCAAGCGCTGTCCGTAAATGATTTTCCGCTTCCTCCCTATGACCTCTGATTCCGTTGACGACACCCAAGCACAACTCCCGCGCATACAACTCGTTAGTGGATCCGTTGAAATCAACCCCACCGTCCTGCATTTCTATCGTGTTCGTTATCATATCGTAAGCCGCGGCGTAATCCTTTTTTTCCAAACACAGCAGTGCGTGCTCCCTTTTCGCAGCGTTTTGCAATTTGCGCAGTTCTTTTCGCTCCGCGTCATCCCGCGAAAGGCTGATCAGGCGCTCATAAGCCGCGTACATCCGCGCGAAGTTTTCCTCCGCGCGCTCAAAATCGCCTCTTTTATGATACGCCCTGCCGACCTTGTGAAAAGCCAGCGCCGTTTCCTCATGTATTTCTCCCGCACTCCCGAGGAGGTATTCCAATCCCTTTTCATACCACGGATCGGCACGGTCGTAATCGTTCTGGTTGTAATAGACCGCCGCAACGCGTAAGGCCATCCATCCTGTTTTAACGCTGTAAAGGCCAAATTCCCGTTCGCACATTTCAAACAGTCTGAGCGCGCTGCTCTCCGCAAGCTGAAAATTAAACTGAAGCCAACAGAATGTGGAAAAATACTCCATGAGTTCCAACGTATCCGGTATAGGCTCGGTAAACGCCCGCAGTACGGCATATATCGGCTCTTCAAATCGCCGGGTTTCCGCATAGGCTTTATTCCAGCCGTCCCCCAGCGTATCCCGCAGCGCCTTGAGAAAATCCAGGCAATTTTTCTGATCCGGCAGAAGCTCGCGGCGTATTACCTCCGCCACCACCGGGTGCAGGGAAATATGGTCGTTTTCGTCATCTATGCGGAGCCAACTGCGTTCGGCAAGGCTGTTCACCGTGTCATAGCCGTCAAGGTTCAGAAGCTCCGCGAACAGCTCGGTTTCCATGCCTGTTTGAGATAGAATGGAGAGATGGCGCAGGATCTCCGTCTCGCCGGGCGTGAGAGCTGAAACATTATACAGGGCCTTGATATAATCGTAGGCGGTGGCTTTTCGGTCGGATATGCCGTGCCGAAACCCTTCTTTCAATCCGGATTGCAGTCCTGCGCTGCGCAGTGTTTTCAGCATTTTATCCGGTTTGACCCGGCTGGCCTTCATCTGGCTGGCGATCATCTCCACAGTAATCGTGTGGCTGCTCACCTGCCGGATAATTTCCTCAACACAGACTTCTTCCTCGTTTCCTAGAGGGTTACGGTAATACGCAAAGAAGATTTCTTTCAGCTTTTCCATATCCTCAATCTCTCGGACACGGATAACGCTGCTTCCTGTGCTTTCAAAATCCGTACGGGTGGTAATGAGGAATCGGCAGGGAATGGTGAGCACGCGTTCCATATACTCATCTTCCGGCACGTCAAAGTTGTCGATGACTATAACAGTCCGGTCGTTAGCCGTTTCACGCAAAATGGCTAGCTTTCGCTCAAAATACGCTTCCGAGCTTTCATCCATCCCCTGAGTCACATTGCTAATAGCTATCTCTCCGTCATTTGAGAAAAGGGCGAGCAAATCCGATGTGTAGTTAGCGAAAACGCATGTGTCGTACTTATCCCGGCTCTGTGTTATATATGCCTTCGCTATCTCGCTCTTGCCGATGCCGCCCATGCCGCAAAGAAACACAACCCGGTTCCCCGCGGCAAATTCCGTGTCTATAGCCTCCAGAATATCCTCACGGCCAACAAACGTACGGCGGGGATTTGCCGGCTTTGGCTGTAATACTTGCAGACGTTTGTTATCCTCCGGCAGTTTTAAGCGCGCGGGGTGCTCCGCTTCGGATATGCGCCCGCCGTCCGCAGGTTCATATATCGACTTTACCCTGTCCACAAGTCTGATCAGTTGTTTTTCTATCGGCGGTGTAAGCGCGTCCAGCCAATGATAGCACGACAGATGGTAATCAAACCTTTCTGTCAGTTCTTCGCTGTCTATACGGAAAGGCAGTATATATGGACAGCGCCTTGTGGCCAGTGTGATTTCTTTTGCGACCTCCTGTGAGGCGATTGAATTTTTGCTGACAATTACAATGAAAACATCGGCCTGCCGTATTGCAAGCGCAATACTTTCAGCCCAATCCGCCCCGGAAACGATATCGCGCGGGGCGATCCAGCATCTGATCCCCGCATCCTCAAGAAAGTGGCAAGCCGCATCGGCGACCGCCTTGTCCTTGCTGCTGTAACTAATGAACGCCTGATGACTTGCCTGTTTATTATGCATATAGTCAACCTCGCTGCCTCCTACGGTCATAGGCTTTCCTCCTCTTCCTCAACAACCGCGCGGAAAGTGAAGCCCCTCCTCCGCGCCCCGTCCATGCTCGTGCAGGCCGCCCAGCCTGTATTGCGCGTATCCGTTGCCCTTTTCCGCCGCCTGCCCAAACCAATGGGCGGCTTTTCCCATATTCGCCTTTACACCTCTGCCGCTGCCGCAACATACGCCTCTTCAATGTCTTCTTCGTCATCGTTCGCCCAGCCTGTAAGAAGAAAATCACCTTGCGACTTATGGCTAATCATTGACATATCGTGATTACTTTTATCGTACCGAAATTCCCACTGCGCGCTTGCGTTTGCCGCTCCGGCCCAGTCCATATCCATCTGATAATCAACCGCAACTTTCCAAGCGGATTCATCCGACACATCGGGCAGAATACTGACATCGCTCAAGGATGCCGCTTTGCCGAGCCTGAAACGATAGCGCAGGGCGCGCGCCCTCGGCGCCCGCTCTGTGAAATCCACGAAGCCCGTTGCATACAGCTCCGGGGTTTTCTCTGAGTATGTAAAGAAAAATGTTCGGTCGCCGCTGATCTTTTTAGCGTAAGTTAATTTACCGTCAAAGTCCGGATAAAACTTTTGCCTGATTTTTTATTGCGGCTTCGCAGACCGCTTCCTCCCGCGTCTGATCACGGTCAAGGTTAAAGACGGTTTTAATATTATTCACGATAACGCACACTCCTTATTCTCCGATACCCGGAATGCGATACCTTTCTTCAGCACGTACTCCTCCGCCGCACTGCCAGTAAAGCCGCCAATTATCGAACATGCCCTAATTGCTCCATCTCGTTTATGATGCCGTGCATCGTTTGAGCTAATATTTCGCGGTCGTCTTTGTTATCCAGCCTGACCTGGGTGACCGGCAGTTTCTTTTTGAGCAGGGTATTACCCAGCTCTGCCATTTTATCAAGACACTCATGATCATACCGTTATTGAATGACCCAAGTCCCTTTCCGAACAGCCCCTAATGTTATTATCGTTTTTTGCGGTTATTCCGCAATATTCCGCACCAATCCGTCACGGTTAAAAGCGTGATGGATTATCATTCATATACGGAAAATATCCGTATCACGACTGATTTCCATCAGCATCCCAATCATTTCCGTATCCTTGTCCTTTTCAAATTCGGACAGCTCCGCAAAGGGAACAAGACATGCATGTATCCGTAACCGCGCGTCTTTCGCCTTCCCGTTTTCAGGCACGCCATACCGCCAGTTATTCAGGTAATGATACCGGCACCAGCGAATATGCTCCAATTCGTCAAGTTCCCTTTGCGAGAACGTAATTTCGTCCTGTTTCGCCTTCTCCATAATTTTCAGCCGCAGTCTATGGTAATCCGCCGCCGCGATGTTGGCGTATTTGGTAAACCCGTCCAGCGCGTTCCACTGCTCCTCCATGACGCGTTCCGGGTCGCTCGGCGCGGCTTTTCCGCCGTACAACAGGAAATAGCGGTAGTTAAGCAGCTTGGCGGCGCGGTACAGTGCATCGGTCTTTATATTTCCCTCGGTCAGAATATCCTCCAAGCCGCCGAAGGAGCGCAGATGGCCATGCCGAAAAATCCGCACCAGCAAACGGCCGGAGCCGTCCTCCGCATGGATTTCCCCTTGGGGGCACAGTGTCACGAGCGCGTCAAGCATCGGCAAGGCATCGCCCCTTCTGCCGGTGACGATGACCCTGTCCATTTCCCGGAGCAGCTCAGCGTCCTTTTCCCACTCGCATCCGTGAAAAACAACCATATCCGGAGCCATGCCTCCAAGCTGGGTATGCGTTGCCTCATACCGCGCGCTGCCGCCCCAGACATGGTATTCGATCCGTTGATCCGGAGCGTAAATATTATTCAGCAGAGCGTAATCCAGTATTTTCTGCCCAAGGAGATCAAACCCGATGATTGCGATTTTTGCACTCAGCTTTCCGCTGGCATAAAAGGGGAGCAGGGTATGCTCCCGCCAGTACAGTCTCGCCGTTATTTCCGGTATGCTGAACATCCGCAAATTCTCTCCCCGCAGATTGCCGGGACTGACGCCGTCTATTTGGATAAACGCCCGCACGCCCTTGAAATCCTTCTCGTGCGCGTCAAAAAACGCCAGGTTGTCCGCATCCGTGTCAAAGAGCAGAACATGGTCTTCGGCGCCGCTTATCCTTTCGAGGCTGCCGCGTATGCTTTTTTTAATATTCCGGCGAAGCGTTTCCGCATAAGGGTTATTTCCATAAACAGCGGTGACCCCGCCGGTAACGACTTTTATGGCATCCACGAGTCTTGCCAGCGCGTTCCGGAATATTAGGAGCAAGCCGCCGGCCGTGGCCAAGGGCGCCGTCCACCGGGCGATTTCGATCAGGACGTTCCGCTTGCCTGAGCTCATGTTGATCGGATATAGAGTTAGGCTTGAGTACAGCGCGTCCATTACTGGCTCTCCAGCGTTATAAAATCCGACTGCTCCAATGGCAAACGGAAGGATAAACACAATTATTTTCAGTGCGGTAAAAATCATTTTCTTTGTTTTCATACGTTATCACACCATTTCACACGAAATTACGTCGGCTGACACACTTCATCGCTGATAAACAGACACAGTTACAGTATAAACCGTTGATATGTTTGAAGCAATAGAAACTGCGTTGTTAACAGTTCAAATAAGATGCCATAGCTAAACGTTAAATGTTCTTGCAGATGGCGTTTCCTCATGCGCCCATATTTTCCGATAGGTGTCTGCTTGCTTTTTGGTTGGATACGCTGGTAATTGTAGAAATGAATGTACCCGCAAAGCAGAGCATCAGCCTGTTCAAAGGGCTGAATTTTGTCGCCTGACATACTTATTCCCCCTGGCGTAGTTTTGTATCCTACGTCAGGGGGATTCATGCAATCTCTATTTCTGTGGGTTCAGCTCATATTTTCCGGGGGTTTTCATTTACAAGAAAAAGCCCCACCGGCAATCTTGCCAGCGGGGCGTACTCTCCCCATCGCCTGTCGCAGCATGATCTTAATCTCATGTCAAAACATGCTAAGCACCTGTATTCACAGATGGAGCTGCCGAAGCAGCGCGCATTGAGATGGGATAAGATGCACCACATAGCGGCACGGCGCGTGTGCGCAGCAGTAAGGATGAGATCCTTTTTCATTCTTGAGCGATATGAAAACAATAAAATTCCCGTATCTCGTCAAATAAGTCCTTCATTCCGCTGTAATTGAGCATTTCATACCGCCACAGCCACTCCTGCTGCCGCTCGCTTAGCTCCTCTTTCTTTAAATATTCCCCATCCGCGGTGATCATACCGACCGGCGTAATCACCGGAAGATCCTGATAGAGCTGCGCCAAAAAATTCATATATCCTGTCATGGGAAGTCCCGCTGTCTGGGCTGTCAGCATCCCCAGATAGTTGGGGCTGAGAATCACGTCATCGGCTTCCTCACTGTCATAGTTTGTCCAAATGAAGAAGGGGGTGGCGTATTGCTGCAGGACCTCCTCTGTGGTGCGCTGAGACAGCGGTTTGCCATAGAGCGCTTCATAAAACGCATTCTTCAGCGGCGGCTGATGGTCGCCAAAGAAGACAATCATGGTGGGCTCCTCCACCTGGCTGTAATAAGTGATCAACTCCTCCAGGGCGTTATCACTCTCGCGCATCAGCGCCAGATATTGCTCCGCAGAGGAGTCCGCTTGCTTCAGTTGATCAGATAGCTGAATGGTGCGGGACAGGTTGTTCCATCCCTGGGCATAGCCGCTGTGGTTTTGCATGGTGACATTAAAGAGAAAGGTACCCTTTCCCGCTGCGTTTGCCTGCTCAGTTATATCAAACAGGAACCGATAGTCGGACAGGTCGGAGATATAGTTGCGGATCAGATAGGGCGCCTCCACGTCCTCCTCATAATACTGATACTCAAACCCCAGATATTTGTAAGCCAGGGGCCGGTTCCAGCCGGAAGATCGATAGGGGTGGAAGGCATAGGTTTCATAGCCCTCCGTTGCGGCCAGCGCGGCGAGCGATGGCATGTTTTCCTCCACATAGAGCTGGTAGGCCACGGTATGGGGGGGCTGGAACAGGGTAGAAAAGCCCGTCAAGTACTCAAACTCTACACTGGCCGTCCCTCCCCCTGTCACAGGGGAATACATCCAGCCTTTGACCGTGTTCTCCGTGAGACTGTGGTAAAAGGGCGTGGGATCCTCGTTGGGCTCCAATCCCTCAAACATGGTCAGATCCGCAAAGGACTCATTCATAATAACCACCAGATTCAAAGGGCGGCTGTGGTTGTACTCCTGCGTCAGCGCCACGGCAGCATTGCCAGTTGGAGGGGACTGCATCGTCACAACCTGTCCGGTGTACTCCTGCGCCAGCTCCAAAACCGCCTCGCGGCTATAGCCATCCGGCTTATCCACCGAGCTATACCGCATGGCAACCGTAAAATTCAATACAAAACCATTGGCCTGTGTCACCCACTGTTGGGTGTAGATTCCCAGGTTTGGGAGCATATTCGTGGCGAAAAAGGCATAATTGTACCCCACCACAGCGGTCAGACACAGGGCACATAGCCATTTGGGCAGTCGAAAGCGCCGCTTGGCCGCAGGACACATCCAAACCAGAAACAAATATGCGATCAGCAAAATCATGGCCTGAATGATATAGTAATCCGGGGTATAATCAAAGCCCTCCGCCACATTTGCCGCTGTTTTCCAGCCGGCCAGATCAGCTGGGAACAAAATTCTTCCCCGGAAACGCAGCACATAGTGATTCACAAGTCCGATCAAAAAAAACAAGGCGATACCCGCTGCGGCAGCCGGGCGCATTCTCCCAAATATGATCCCAAAAATTGCAAAGACCATGTAGTACCAAATCAAATTCATCAGTATCTGCCACTGATGCAGATCGGAAAACACATTATTTTGGTTTAAAATTTCAACCATCCACAGCGCCGCCCAAGGCCCCAGGAGAAAGGCAACCGCCGAACACCATCGTTCCGGGTACCGCAAAAAGAATTCTCCAACCCGATAGATATCCTGCCAATAATTTCGATACAAAAGCGATTTCATGCTTTCCCCCTATGTGTTTAAGATCTAAGAGCGTGTGAACCACAGCATACAGAGAATCATGTTTTCCCCCGCCTGGGGCGGGGAAAACAGAAAAACATCACCAGAGTGAACACGTTCAGATAAAAAATCATGAGACTCCTTGTATGAAGCCATGCAGGGAGAGCGACTCATTTGATTGATCTTAAAACCTGTATTCCCAGCTAAAAACACCGTATCAACGGCGCTTTTTCTGCCATACCGCGTTAAATTTTCTTGAAATAAACCAATGATTCCCACGAAATTTTGCCTTGCCCGGCAAAAAAATCCCTCGCTGCTTCGGCAGTTCCATCTGGGAATACAGGTCCTTATTTTTATATTGACGGGACAAATTTCAATTTGTTCCCATAAAATATGCTGTATTTCTGTACAGTATGGCTTAAATTATGATTGATAAATTCGGTCCACCCGGCCGCCCAGGGCGGAAATCAGGCCACACCCCTCTTCATGTCCCACCAGAAGAGACACCTCCTGGGAGGAGAGATAGCCTCCTGTTTCATCCCAGCCGAAAAAAGTGACTTCATCGTCCGGCTGGCAGCCAAATCCCGTCACATCCAGGAAGCATTGGTCCATACAACACGCCAAAAGCTTGGCCCGCTCCCCTCGAACCAAAACGGGTCCTCCCGCCTGTACCAAACTTTGGTTCAATCCATCTCCATAGCCGACCCCTACCGTTGCCACCTGTGTATCCTGCTCTAGCCGAAACCGCCCTCCATAACCGAGCAGCTCCCCCGCCTGAAGCGTGCGAAGATTTGTAATCCAACTGCGCCAGGACGCAACCTCACGGATTCCCCCCAACGGCTTTGTGGGATGATCCATGTATAGCCGCCGGCCAATCCGCAGCGCCTCCAGACCATATTGGGGATAGTACTCACTGGCCTCGCTGCCGCAAATGTGTCGCCGTGGAAGCAAAATCCCCGCCTTTTGCAGCTGCTGTGTCCCTTCCAGAAAGCGCTGAAATTGCCTTTGCGTCCTGACCTTATCCTCCAGATCGGCAAAATGGGAAAAAGCCCCGGTTATTTTAAGGTTCGGCTTCCAGGTCTCCAGTTCTTTTCCAAAATCGTCCAGCTCTTTCCCCGGCTTTAAGCCAATCCGGTTCAGGCCGGTTTCAATTTTCACCTCTATTTTTCCCTGTTTTCCGATTTCAGACGCCCCCTGCCCAATCAGGAGCGCAAGGCCAGGCCGTCCCACGGTCAGCGTCAGATCATGCTCCAGCGCCACCGGGATGAACCGATCCGCCGTTCCCCCCAACACCAGAATTTCCCGCTCTATGCCCGCCCGGCGCAGGTCAACGCCCTCTCCCACCTGGGAGACCGCGAGGGTCTTTACCTGCGGAAATTCACAGAGCAATCCGGCAATCTCCACCAACCCCAACCCATAGGCGTTGTCTTTTAATATCGGAATTATAGCCTGTCCTGCGGACAGGCCATTTAGAATGTGACGCACATTGCCGCGAATATTCTCCAGCTCTATCACCAGGCAGGAGTTGTGCAGCGGTGTATATCTATTCTGTTCCAATGCATAATTCTCCCTTCAAAACAAAAATCAGAGCTTACCCTCTTTTTTTATATTCCAAGAATATTCAATTTTTATGTTCTGAATGATTTAGTATACCCGTTTTCCGCCTGTTTTGCAAGCGCGGGCCCGCGGCCATGATGTCAAATCAAAATAGCTCCGGCAGAGAAGTTTCTCTTTTTTTCTTCTTTTGTATTTTTATCTATTGACCATGAATATTGAATCAGGTATACTTTTGCCAGATTTAATATTTTTTGCGTGGAATGTTGAAAAGGAGATTATTTTGACATGAAAAAATGGATTGCATTCGCACTCACTCTCGTAATGGGGGCAGGTCTCGTATCCTGCACAGGGAATGCCGGCAATGGCAGCAGCACTGCCGGCTCTTCCTCCGGAAGTGGCGCATCCTCTTCCGCAGGCGCTTCCGGCGGCGTGTTGGTATACGGTACCTCTGCTGACTATGCCCCCTTCGAATTCCACATTTTGGATAACGGTGTGGATACCATTGTTGGACTGGATGTGTCCCTGGCCCATAAAATTGCTGAGGATATGGGCGCGGAGTTGAACATTACCGATATGGCCTTTGAAAACCTGCTGACCCTGATGGCAAAGGGCGACTGTGATTATGTCATCGCCGCTATGGAGACCACAGATGAGCGGCTCAATGCCGCCACTCCATCCGATCCCTACTATACCGACCTGCCGGCCATGATTCTCGTTAAGCGTGAAAACGCGGATCAGTATACGACCTTTGCAGATTTTAGCGGTAAGGTGGTCGGGGCCCAATCCGGAACCACAAAGGCGGACATGATCACGGAGTACATGCCTGGCGCCACGCCAGTCATGATGACTTCTGTGGTAGACCTGGTCAACAATCTGGTCTATGACAAGTGCGATGCTCTGATTTTAGACGGCGCTGTTGCCATACAATATGCCAACGCAAACGAGGATTTGGTGGTGATCGAAGCGGAAGGCGTTTCTTTAGGGGAAGCCCTGCCCTACTGCGTCTGGGTGGCAAAAGGCGACCCCAAGGGGCTGCTCCCCAGCATCAACGCAACCATTGCCCAAGTTCTGGCTGATGGTACCATGGAGCGGTATATTGCGGAAGCTGATGCTCTGAGCAGTCAAGCGCTTGAGGGGTAATTTCCCCTTCTTTTCCCGCCGTGCAGCGGGCCACGGGCCGCGCTGCACGGCGGCTTTCATGCCACCAAACTTGTGAAGGAGCACCACTGCCATGTTGTCAGATTTCATTACCCTTTTCACCAATCCAGGGACAGCCAGTTTTGTCAACTTCAGCTTTCTTCCAAAATACGCCCCATACTTTGTACAGGGCCTTGCATATACCCTGCTTCTGTCTGTGACCTCGGTATTGTTGGCCATTATCCCTGCTCTGATCCTGGCGTTAATGAGACTGAGTAAATCCAGAGCCATACGCTGGCCTGCTGGCGCATACATAGCAATTTTCCGCTCTACTCCACTGATGGTACAGATTGCCATCATTTATTTTGGCATATTTTTTCTGATTAAAATCCCAAATATTACGATATTGGGGATTGTCACCCTTTCCTCCTTCATTCCGTTTACCGTTGCTCTTGCCTTGAACAGTGCGGCCTATGTGGCGGAAATTTTCAGGGCAGGCATTTTGGCGGTAGACTCCGGACAGACAGAGGCGGCGCGCAGTCTCGGCCTTCCCGCCTGGCCGTCCATGCGCTTAGTGGTGTTGCCCCAGGCGATTAAAAACGTGCTTCCCGCGCTGGCCAATGAGCTCATCACCATGGTGAAGGAATCTTCCCTCTGCTCGGCTTACGGCACCATGGAGCTCATGTGGGCTGCAAAAATGGTAGCCGGAACCACCTATATTTCAATTGGCCCATATGTGCTGATCGCCATTTTATACTTCTGCATCAACTTCCCGGCCAGCAAAGCCATTGAAGCCATTGAAAGGAGGATGCGCCGTGGAGACAAACGGTAATCTGATCTCTTTGCGCAACGTCTCTAAACACTATAACAAGGGGGCCGTCAAGGCGCTGGATCACTGCTCCCTGGATATCCGCAAAGGGGAGGTGGTCGCAATCATCGGCCCCTCCGGCTCCGGAAAGTCCACCCTGCTGCGGTGCTTGAATCTTTTGGAGGTGCCCACAGCGGGACAAGTGATTTTCAACGGAATTGACATCACCGACCGCCATGTAGATATCAATCTTCACCGCCGGAAGATGGGAATGGTCTTTCAGCACTTCAATCTATTCCCCCATATGACGGTCAAGAAAAACATCACCCTTGCCCCTGTCACGCTCAACATGAAAAACCAGTCAGATGCCGATGCACAAGCAATGCGGTTATTGCAGCGTATCTCTTTGGCGGACAAGGCGGAGGAATATCCCGCTATGCTCTCCGGCGGACAAAAGCAGCGCATTGCAATCGTCCGTGCTCTGGCAATGGAACCGGAGGTTATGCTTTTTGATGAACCCACCTCTGCACTGGATCCGGAAATGGTCGGAGAGGTGCTGGATCTGATGAAATCCCTTGCGGAGGATGGAATGACAATGGCCATTGTCACCCATGAGATGGGCTTTGCCCGCGAAGTGGCAGACCGCGTGGTGTTTATGGACAGCGGGAAAATATTAGAGCAAAATTTGCCCCGCACCCTTTTTGATTCCCCGCAAGAACAACGGACGAAAGAGTTTCTATCCAAAGTTTTATAAAATGAATAGGGTGTGCATTTGATCTACAATACACACCCTGTTTCCTTCTGGCTGAGGTCTCACTTTTTATAGTCCGTGCTCCCGGACAATATAGTCCAGCAAACCTTGGCAACCGGCCAGGACCTCCTTATAAGTCAGGTCAAAATCTCCAGAATACCACGGGTCTGCAATTTCTTCTCCAAACCGACCCGCATAATCCAGCAAAAGATGTAGTTTTTTCTCTGAATCCTCTCCGAACAGACGCCGCATGTTTTGCATATTCCAGCGGTCCATCCCAACGATGTAGTCATAAGCATCATAGTCCGCCCGGCGCAAACGCACAGCCACCTTACCTTCCGCCGAAATTCCAACCTGCGCCAGCTTGCGCCGAGTTCCGTGATGAACAGGATTCCCCAGCTCTTCCGCACTGGTCGCAGCGGAGGCGGAAACAATTTCGCCACTCAATCCCTTCTCTTTCACCAGATGCCGAAATACAAATTCAGCCATCGGGGAGCGGCATATATTTCCGTGGCAAACAAATAAAAGTTGAATCAAACCACCATCTCCATTCAAATACTGCACCATTACTCTATCACGAATTGAGATGCAACGCAAATAACAACCTCCATAAATTGCACAGGAAAGACTTGATTTTCTTTTTCCGGTCTGATATTCTTTTGTATGTAAGTTTTAAAGGTGTCCTTTCTAAGTATTGATTCTGGTTTGCAGGGTATGGAACATGTGGTAGCCATGCAGTCGAAAACCTAGTATTTAAGCTGTTTTTTTATGCCCTCACAGTTCGGGTTAGGATAGATTTTCGAGCAGTTCTATCCGAAACATTTCAGATAATTTAATATTCGGAGGAGTACCCAAGCGGCTGAAGTCCGGATTCGAAATCACTCGAAATCGTGTTGGTCGCCGGACAGCATAATCTGCAAAAAGCCTTTACTCATGCGGTTTCTACGCTTACCGCTACCTTGAGAAATCAGCGTATTTCTACGCTTTTTCTACGCTTCGATGAAAAATGCTTTTTCATCGCGGCACTATAATTGAATACGGAGGCGTATCGAAGAGGTCATAACGAGAACGACTCGAAATACTGCTCTCTATGTGGAAGATTTAGAGGTGCAAACTCGCATGGTTACTGGGTTTTTCCGTTCCGGCTCTTGAAGCTCGAAAGAAATTTCTTTCCTGTTTTCTTTCCTTCTTCCTCGAAATAGCCGGAAGTTGGTGGAAGGGGTTTAAATCCTACAACATATGTTGTAGTTCATATAGATGGTTTACCAAATACTGGGAGGGTTGTCCGAGCGGCTGAAGGAGCTGGTCTCGAAAACCAGTGCACCGAAAGGTGTCCAGGGTTCGAATCCCTGACCCTCCGCCATGTTTACCCGGTAATGGGAATCTGTTTCAAGTAAAATCCCATTTCCTTGATTGAAGGGCTGTCAGTTGCGAGCTGGCAGCTCTTTATTATTACCTGCATACCCTCTTTGGGGGATATTTTATACTGTTGCATGTGAATTTTGCTGGACCTCCTTTACATGAGGTTCTGTTCTGGCAAGCTGAGTCGTATCGGAACTGCCAAATAATCCTGCCGAAAGCCTTTGCGCCGAATGGATTTTCGAGGTCTCGACATCCAAATGGGCGTACAAGTTGGCTGTCGTCCCGTAATCGCTGTGGCCGAGCCAAGTCTGTATCTCCTTCATGGAAACACCGTTTTTTAACAGCAAGCTCGCGCAGCTATGTCTCGTATCATGGAACCGTATATGCCGCAAGCCGTTCTTTTTGAGTAGCTTTGGGAAAGCTGCGGAGACATAATCCGGCCTAATCAGCTTGCCAATTTCATCGACATATACATACGATAGATATTGGCTTTCGTAACACTCACCGAACGCAAGTCTGTCCTCTTTTTGCCGTTCCTTTAAGGCTAAGAGCTTTTCCTTGACCAAAGGAACAAGAGGTAACGAACGCATACTTGACTGGTTCTTGGTTTTGTCTTTAGCATATTGAACTCTTTTCCCCTTGTGCCTGTAGGTAGTTACGGTATGGGATATTGTAAAGGTATCGTTGACCAAATCAAAATTCTGCCATTTCAGCCCGATTATTTCGCTACGGCGAAGTCCATAAAACAACCCAAACAGGACAGCCAGTTCCAGCCTCGTTCCCTCGGCAGCCTTGATCAGTTCCATTGCCTCATCGGCCAAATAGAAACTCCCAACAAATTTCTCTGTTGACGGCCTAATTTTATGGGCAACATTTCGTGGCACAAGATCATCAGCAACCGCTGCTTCCAGAGCCTTGTGGATATTAGCATGATAGCGGACTACGGTTGTACCTTTTTTAGCTTTCTTATTGGCGTTTTCATCGCCTTTCCGCTCATGCTTATAGAATTCCTTCAGGTCTTTGGAAGTTAACTCGTGCAGTTTCACTCCTTTCGTCCTGAAATATGGTACGACAACACCCTCGACAGAATCGCAATATCCTGAATAAGTAACAGGATCTACCTCAGTCTCAATGTCAGACAGCCAGGACAACATATAATCCGCGAACAGAATTCCTTTATCCTCTGTTTCCAATGGCTCAATCTGACTCACATCTTGTGTATCGGCCGGAACGTGCTTTTCAGATGATGTTTCGGAATTCTCCAACAGCTCTCCATGAACAGTATAGCTTCTCTTGAAATCCTCCAACATCCTCTCCGCCAATCTCTTATTTCCTTTTTTGACTGGCAAATCCGTGCTCACCCACTTGGGGAAGCGCTTACCATCATGGTGCTTACAGTTTAGGACAGCATAATACTTGCCGCCTTTTTCTTGTAGATGACCCGACAACATAATTCATTTCTCCTTTCAGTCGGTCAAGTCTTCATCTACCATTGACATGTGTAATTATAGCATTTCTGAGGGGTTTTCTCAACACAATATGCTTATTTACACTTGATGCCAAGGTAGTTGGTGACATTGACTTTAGGTATTCTGAAGGCTCTGCCAACAGCTTTTTTTTCGATTTGACCTTCTTTCAACAGTTTATAAACCGTTTTCGTGCTGACTCCGAGCAGTTCGCTTGCTTCTTGTACAGTCAAAATATCTGGATAATCACTTATGCGCTTAATTGATTGAGGACTATATGGGGATTGCTTTTTCATGGCTTACCTCCGCTCTTTCAAAATAAATGGCCCTAAAGGCCGATAGGATACCCCGTCAATCTCGCAGGAGGCCAGGCAGCTTTTGCCCATCTTGGCCGCTATCAAGCCTTTGATTTTCTTCATTTGATACTCGACAGCTCTCACGCGGCTATCCAGTTCGCTCTTTAGCTCCTGGAGTTCAAGAAAACGCGCAATGTTTGCCGTGTATCCCTCATCCAGAATAATCTCCGGAGCGTCGGGGTCGGCGGCGCCGAAATGGCGGCGGACGCTTTCCAGTACCAGGTCGCCGTCTTCCGTGTAGGGCGGCGGAACCTGGGCCAGCACATGATTGTGCCAAAAGCTTTCTTCCAACGCGATCAACTCCGATTCAAAGACCAAATCCCGGTCAATTTGCCGGATGATGACCTCGTTTTCGTTGTTGCCGTACAGACAGCAGTAATAGACCTTGTTGAGGTTCATCACGGCCATGTAATGGCGGCCTTGAAGCTCGTAGTTGAGCGGGATAATTTCCGTTTTTCCGTCCCACCACTTGTCCTTGGCGTTATAGTTTGTGGTCTTTATCTCCAGAATGGCGGTAGTGCCGTCCGGAAGCTCCACAAAGTAGTCCACGTCAGCGATCATGAAGTTATGGACCGGGTGACGGAACATTTTTTTGATCTGATAGATGCGATATCCCGTTTTGACATGGAATATCTTTGCCACCAAATCTTCGAGCAGATGCCCGACTTCTTTTGCGACCCAGTTATCTTCATCGTCGATAGCCGCGACAATTTTCAGCTTGTCGTAGTAGAGATCCCGCGTTGTTACAAAAGGGGATACTCCTAAGACTGCCGAGGCGTCGCTGCCGCCGATGCCGGTACGCCGGTATTCCAGCCATTCCTCTTCGGTCAGGCCGGTGGTGTCCACGATGACGATTGGCTCATAATTCAGTTTCAAGTGGGGACTCAGCATAGGCAGGTCTCCTTTTCTCGTATAGGTTGCGACCGTGGTTGGCTTGGCAACATCCATTTTTTAGTTACTTTCATTCTGCATACCGCCTTTCATAAAGTATTTATCCTTCAAACCTTTCGGTTTTTAGGCAATAAAAAAAGCGAGAACGACACACAAAACCGATAAAAAACGGTCTTTTGTCCACATAAAAGCAATGTGAACCGTGGTCGTTCTCGCAAAAAAGAGGGGAAACCCTATGAAAATAAAAAAGCGCCAGTGTGCAGCCGGCCGCAAAAGGGCGCAACTATACTACTGACACTCGCATACAAACTTAACAACGTGTGCAATGCGGAGGATTATCCGCCATACAAACCGGGAGGTCTGTAGATCCCAAAGGGATCGCGCACAAAAATCAATTACATGGATAAGTATACCACTATATATTGTGCTTGTCAAGATGAAAAATCAATATATGGGTGTTGGAGCGCAGGAGGTGGGGTGTCGAATCCAACATAATATACGGGAGCGTGAAAAGAGGGTTACGCTCCCGTATGGGCTGCAGGCAAAGTTTAGCTCCTAATCTTCTGTATGCAGTTAATCAGCGTCAGCCATTGCTCTTGATACAGGTCTTCATCGAATACGCCGTTCACGTTAATGCAATAGCTATATTTTTAGCTTTATCCATAATTTTTTCGGGCAATTCACTCAAGGCTGCTGCACCGTCAATCATTATACTACCAACAAGGTCATATCCTCCGGCATTTATCGCCACTTGCATAGCTGATAATGCTCCGGCTCCCTGTGTTGGTAAAGAACTCATTGGAGCAGGGATATTGCAAGCTGTTATTATTGCTGCTTTTTGTCCTTTGTGGATTGGTATTGGCATTTCAAGTCCATTAGCGTCAATTTCCTCAAATGCGGTTAGGCTTCTATCAATAAGCGTTTTTAGTGGCCCGGTAATATTTCCAAAATAAGTAGGACTACCGATAACAAGAGCATCGGCATCATAAATCATTTTTGCAACTTTATGTCCATCATCAAGCGGTAATATGCACTCTTTATTTGGTCTGCACTTCAAACAACTTTGGCAAGGCTTGATATTGAGGGAATTTACATCTACCCATTCAACCGTATGATCTGAACGGATATTCTCCTTGATTAAGCGCATAGTCATTGCGGTATAACTTTTTATTCGTGGTGAAGCATTCAGAAACAAAATTTTCATATAGATTCCTGCTTTCAAAGTTTTATATCATTACTATACCAACTGTGATATAATGGTACAAGGAGCCGTTTTATACTATTATCAGGCACTAACAGGATAGGGATAAAATCATGAAAAATAATAATAACAGATACATGGAGTTAGGCGATTTTCTTGAAACTCGGCGGAACAAAATCAAGCCGGAACAATTAGGGCTTCCGATTGGCATAAGACGGCGAACACCGGGATTGCGCCGTGAAGAAGTTGCACAATTAGCAGGAATAGGACTTACATGGTATACATGGCTTGAACAAGGTCGTGCTATAAATGTTTCCGGTGATGTGCTGGATAGCTTGTCGAGAGTATATTTGCTGACAGACGAGGAACGTATCCATATATACGCGTTAGCAAATAAGCCATTATCTAATGGAAAAGGTGAATACCAGCCAATCGGTGATACCTTAATCCGTATCCTTGATAAATTTGATGTATCTTATTGTCCTGCTTACATAATGGATTATCATTGGAATATAGTAGCATGGAATAAATGTGCGGTTGCTATCTTTGGCGATTTCGGTCTGCTTCCTGCTTATGAAAGAAATGTAGTATACATGATGTTTTGTAATCAAGGCTATATGTCACTTTTTGATGATTGGGAATTTCATGCTAAAGGCATAATAGCGCGATTTCATTCAACAATGGTAAATCATATTGATGACCCCTGGTTTATAGGTTTTATACAGGACATAAAGAATAAGAGCGAAGAATTTACTGCTTGGTGGTCATTATATGATGTCAGTGGTATGTCAGATGTTATAAAAGAGCTGACACACCCATTAATGGATAAACTTACTTTTGAATTTGTGAGCTTAGATGTTTCCGATAATCAAAGTCTAAAATTGCTTATACATAATCCAGATGACGAAACCTTGGCGCATTTGAAGAAATTTATTCCGTAAGGGCAACCGTTTTACTGCTTAAAATTATCCGAAATCCTATATTTGGAACGCGGCGACTTTGCGATAAATCAAAGCCGCCGCATGATCTCATTTTGGTCGCAAAAAATCACCTGCCATCTCATACTCCTGCACAGGCTGAATGCTAAGTTAAATCCTGATCTTCCGTATGCAGTAAATAAGCGTCAGCCATTGCTCTTGATACAAGTCTTCATCGAATACGCCGTTTACAATGGACTCCTTTATCAGCAGTGGCCGGTACATGGCCGCGATCTCGTTCAGCGCCTGGGCGTTGCTTTCCTTCGCCCGGGTTAGCAATTCCATAAAATTCATTCGTCTTCACCTCCCAGTTCCTTTCTCAGACGGTTCAGCATCCGGTAGTAGGCTGCCGTAGCCGTGTTGTACTCGATGCCGAGCTCCGCCGCTATCTCCACAAAGGACCGGCCTTCCAGTACCTTTGAGAGAAAGATGTACAAATCCCGTTTCTTCGCCTGCTCCAGCGCACGTTGCAGCTTGATGTTTTCAAGCTGATCGACCAAAGGTAGGCTGAGTATCATGTCCGGCTCCGCTTGAAACTCTTTCAGCGTGTCCTCGATTTCAAACGGTATCTCATAGCGCTGTATTTTGTACTTGGACCGTAAATGCTGGATCTTTGTCCTGCGTACCGCGGTCGCAAGGTAGACCGTGAACTGCCGGTGCAGGATGTTCGATTCATCGGCCCCGTTGTTTTCGTTGTTCTTCCACATGGGCTTGTCCCTCCGTTTTTGAGATTTTGGTTGGCAAAATCCCAAAAACGGAGGAGATCGGCAGCCCACAAAATGACCTGGAGACAGAAAAAGGCGGCCGATCTTACGAGTGTTCGTAAAATCGGCCGCCAGAAGACGGTCTGTTCCATTAAGAAGTCCGCAGGGAGCGCGGCATCGGGTGGGCGGCGGTTTGCCGTCCCCTCCGGAAGCCTGGGCGCCGCGTGTCCGTACCTCGCGGCGCGCTCCCTTCGTCTTGTAGTCTGTGTGTCCGGTAGGAGCAGACGCAGAACATGCGAACGCCTTAATGTCGTGGATACTATCATCCATAACATTTCAACTCCCTTATCCGCTTAACTGTCAAGCTGTCAAGCGGTCGGCACACAAGCGGCGGTCACTCCCTACGGTCAGGTTATTCTGAGCGGAGAGAAGCGGCGCCGCCATGCCGATATTTGATTTTCCATATTCAGTTGTAAGGGTAAAGGTATTGCCGTTTCCTCGGTACTGGCTAAAGTCACCGTCTCACCGCCTTTCGTTGGGGTTTTTAGATGGAGATTTGTAGAGCTGCATCCTCCCTTATTGCCGCCGTGTACTTGAAAAAGGGCGTAAAAAAAGAGCGCACTTATCACGCCCACCGAAACCCTATTTTTTTGAAAAGGAACGCGGCGGCTTTGATTTTATCTCAAAACCGCCGTATGGCCTCTTTTTGGCCGCAAAATATCAGCTGCCACAACTGCGGTTTTTTTTATTTCCGCAGGGCAGGTGTTTTAATAAAAGGCAAAACAAGCTCTAATCTAAATTTTAGGCTTTATTGCTTTTCTCTATCGGTATCCATATTTCAGTAACAAATTTATCGTCAGATTTCTTGTAGTGCAGTTCCAATTCCGGCGCATTTGCCAGCTCATAACCTGATGTGGCAAACCATTCAGTAAAGATACGCTTCCACATAACAGCGGCCTGCTCGGCGGCTTCTGTTGGGAGCGCCGGACGGAGGGATAAAATGACCGATCATGTAAGCGTGTGAGGTATCGGTACAATTATACATTGCCGCATGTAAAGGCGAATTTTCTTCAAGATCGCCCGCTTTACGGATTCGGGTCATTGTTCCGTCCGATCTGCACGTTTCCCAAAACTTTGGAATGGACACAAAGTTTTGATTGTCCACGGTGCTAATATCAGTATCAACACCATACATTTCAAAGGCTTCCTTTTGCTCAATACGGTAGTTCATCTCAACATCTCCTTTAATTGAAATATGAAAGGTCATACATGGATAGGCTTTTAGCTGAGAACCGCTATCTTTTGCCATTGTTGGCGTGACGCCGTGGATGCTCTTAAAAGCGCGGGCGAAGGCCTCCGGCGATTCGTACCCATATTTAAGTGCCACATCAATAACTTTCACATCACTGCATTGAAGCTCAAACGCCGCCAGCGTAAGACGCCTGCGCCGGATATACTCAGACAAGGGAATTTCCGCTATGAATGAGAAAAACCGTTGAAAATGATAGACAGAACAACAGGCTATTTGAGCGGCCTCGTTATAATCTATCTCACCGCCAAGATTGCTCTCAATATAGGCTATTGCGTTGTTCATTTTCCGTATCCAGTCAAAATTAGACTGAAAATAGCTGTCGTTTTCGCTTGCCGGGTTTATCTTATCACGCCAATCCATGTACCTCACCCCCCACTCCATTAAAGGATAGCATTTTTACATTTACCGTGCCTTGCAATTTTTGCACGGATTTTATCAGCAATTCACTTGTTTTTGTCCATTCCCAAAGGCTTCAAGCTATTCGGTATATATCATTTCTGATATTTCTTCTCTCGCTATCGTGCGCCTGATACCAAGTCCAAACATGATCTGTACAAGCCAGTAGATGATATTCAGCAAGGCAAAAATAATCAAAACTACAATGATATTCGTTCCAAACGGCATATAGTCATTTGTAGAGATAGACAACGATTTTTGTATTGAGCCTGCCAATAGAATACTGGGCGCAATCGTTAATAAGAACGCCATCCATACAATCGGCTTGTAAACGTCAACCAATAAATTGCGAATATTCTTTATTCGATACCCCATCATGTGCAATATCAGCATATCGCGGGTATTATCCTGAAAATTAACGTACAGAGCAAGGAATATCAGAATAGCTCCCACAATACCGCCTGTAACCTGATTGATTATGGCGCTAATATTATTTGAAACAGCGTTCCTATTGAGATTATCTATTCGCTGGGCCTTTGTTATGGCGACGCCATCGGCCATTTCTTCCATACTCAATACGCCGTTGTAAGCACCGGCTTGAAGCTCTAATATTTCCGTCAATTCATTTGCGTTTATATAAACACTCGCGGATTTCGCATTATCGGCAATTTCCACAACGATAAAGGTATGCTGCTCCCCCGCAATGTCGGTAATCAGCGTATCCCCTACATTCACACCGTAAATCTCCGAAAGGCCGGGATTGATATAGACCGTACCTTTTTCCGGCAATGAAAGTATGTCGCCATTGATATTTTGCAGTTCGTACACACTATTCAAGCTGTACAGGCCGATTATTGTTTGCTCTATATCATAACTTCCAACATTCAGCATTGTCGGACTGTCGAGGTACAAGACCGCGTTTTCCGGCGTGGGATTTATCTGATATTCGGAATATGTTGTGTCAAATGCGTAATTATGGCCCACGGTTTGAGAATCAAATACGTTTTGACTGCTGATATTGAGTGACCGTCCCAAAATCATACAAACGCTGAAAGACATAACAGCCACAAGAATCAGCAAAACGGCAAGAGGTTTACGCAGGGCAATACGTAGCGGGAATTTGTTCTTCACGGGAATGATTCCGCTGATTTTATTCGCGGCCCGCAGCACAAAGGAAAAGCGGGCCTGATTTTGATTTCCTGCAATCAAAACTCCCGGCTCTTTTCCCCGTACAAAAGAATAACAGAGAAAAGCAATGATACAGAAAATGACGGTTGAAACCGCAAGGCCGACGCAAAGGCTGGGTAGGCTAACTCCTTTAATAAGCCCTGTTACCGAATATGTTCTTGTGTTGGCGTCAATCAGGACGCTGGAAAGAAAATACCCTCCAATCAGGCCCAATACGGCTCCGACGATAGAAAGAACAGCCACAAACACTACGAAACAGGTACGCAGGTCGTTGTCCTTGAACCCTAGCGATTTTATACATCCGATTTGCTTTTTGTTAGAACGGTAGAACCGATAAAAAAACATCACAAAAACAAAAGCGGTGAGGCCGGTCAGCGAGGCAAAAAAGGTGTATGCAAGCGTTGTATTGGCATTAAGCGCATTTTTGTATAAATGCTGATTTTCCGTTAAGTCCGGCATTGCGTTCAGTATGGCCATGTTCCCGTCAATAGAGAATATGACAAAGAAGAACGAAAGTGATGTAAGCATTGTGAGAAGAAGTAAAAGCACCACAAAGATTTTGTTGTGGGCAATCTGTTTTATTAATTGCTTATATACAAGTCCCATATTTTACCCCCACACCATATCGCCAGCCGATATTGGATTTTCGTTAATCATATCGTTATGAAGTAAGCCGTCTTTGATCGTCAGTACGCGGTCAGCCGTTTCCGCGATTTGCCTATTATGCGTAGTAAACAAAATCGTTACCCCAAAGGTGGATTTCAGGCTATGAAGCAGTTCAACTACTTTTTTACTGTTCGCCTCGTCCAGTGAGCCGGTAGATTCATCACAGAACAGTAGGCGGGGGCCTTTGATAACAGCCCGCGCAATGGCGACACGCTGCTGCTGCCCGCCGGAGAGCTGGGCAGGAAATTTATCAAGAATACCGTCAATTTCAAGTATCCGGGTCAGCCTGTCAAAAGCAAGCGGCGGTTTGCCGGGGGAAATGCCAATTTTTATATTTTCTTCGGCAGTCAGATTGTTTAATAGTAAATAGTTTTGAAACACATTACCAACCTCGGCGCGTTTCCAATCCGCAAGCTGCGCTTCCGAATAATCTGTAATGACCTTATCCTCATACTGTACCGTTCCGGCTGTGGGGCGTATCAGGCCGGAAAGGATATTGAGCAAAGTGGATTTTCCTGAACCGCTGGGGCCGAGGATCGCGGTAAACGTATCTTCATAAACATCAAGCGAAATGCCTTTGACAACTTTTTCTTTCCCGTAGTCCTTTGTTACGTTTTCTGATTTCAAAATAGTTTTCAATTCTCTATCTCCTTACTGTTAGACTTATTATTGCGCTTTCGCAATAATTTGTTGATGGTGTTAATATCCTCCCGCATACGGAACAGGCTCACAAGTAATCCCAATAGGTAAATAAGCACAGCCATAATTATCAGTACCCATATCGGTGTACCGTTTGTGAACCAATCGAAAACAGTTCCGAAAATTATGAGGACTATTACGGTATAGCCAATGTCAAGTGTGATCTCCAACGCGGCATATTTACTCTCAAACTTTCTCGTCAAAAGAAAGCCCAAATTTATCAAAATGTTTGCTCCGAGAGATTGAAATACGCTACTGATAAACAGGAATTTAGCGCCGGATAACGTAGCAATGATTGCGAGGACAACAAGCGTAATGCCGGTTGAAGCCATAATATTTACGAACAGCCTTTTCATCCTTACACCCCTTCCTGTAACGCCTGTTTTATGCTATCAAGATATTTCCGTGTTACATAAAGACGCTTGCCATTTATTAACGTCGCTTCCATCCGGCTGTTTAACAATGGCTTAATCCCATCCAGCACATTAACATTCAAAACACAGGACTTACTGATCTGAACAAATCCAGAACGGCTTAAATCTTCCGCTAATTGATACAAGCGAAGCTCAGTTCTGTAAACACTTTTTTCACAATACACAAATGTCCTTTTGTCAACGCTCTCAATATAATAAATGTCGGAAGCGTTCACCAGCTTTTCGTTGCCGTCCATGTTGCACTTAATGCGTGTATCCACCGATTGAAGAAGCATGGCAATACGCTCAACATCTTTATTCATATTCGCATACTTAATTAGGACTTCTATATCCTCGCGGGATAAATCCTGTTCGAGTTTTACAATCATCACATCACCTGCTTTTCAGTATATTGGCAATTACCGCATATTACAATGGGGTCACTACCAAGATACAAATATCGTATACCAACGTGCAATATGGCTTAAAAAATCGCCTATGTATACTGATAATTTTCATTGTCATTTGCTTTTACGGCTTTTATATCTCCCGTCAGCCGGTTTTTTTGTGCCACGACAATTTTTTATTAGCCGCAAGGCAGGCACATCTATAAAAATTCTTATCTATTTTCTATCGTCATAAAGAACGTTTCTTTGCGTGTCGTTTGGCTATCCCTATCGCTTCTTTCCAAGAATGTTGAATTGAAATCGCTTGAACAGGACAAAAATCTCGACATAAATTACAGTGAATACAATCATCTTCACAATTCACAAATGGCTGTTGCTTTTCCATTTTATATACACCTAAAGGGCATATATTGACACATTTACCACAACCGATACAATTATCAAGCTTTATTTCTATGTGCTTTCCATTTAATGAACTGTCAGCGGGATTGATGTATTGAGGTAGCAATTTTTTTATAAAGCGCTCTGCTTTGAGCAAGTCAAACTCATTGGGTTTACCTTTGTTTCCTCCGCCAATAATAATGAATGGACCTGTGCAATCATAGCCGCGACAAGAAAATTCACCCAAAACAGAATTTCCTTGCCCCTCCAAAGCCGCTTTTAATGCTATATGGTACTTACCTAAAAAGGGCGCTCCATGTGTTGAAAAAAGGAAAATACGTTGTTTGCTGTTTAGAAATTTAAGTATTTCAAATATTTTAGGGTGATGTGACGTAAAATAGATACCGCTTCCAAGACCTATATATTTATACTGTTCGAGGTCATTGTAAATGGCTTCATCAACGGTTACCAAACGACAGTTAATTTTACGCGCCGTCGCTGCGGCCAGTCTTTGCGTATTTCCACGGTATATAGAATGGCATATAATTAAGACTTCCTCGTTTATCATAATCCGCTACCCCCTTTCAAGATACTATTTTCGTAATTTTGCGAATGATGCTTGCGGGCATTTCTTTTTCCTTCCTCGTTCCGGCGAAGATAACTTTTCCTTTGCACTTCATCCCTGATGTATGAAAAAATTCTTTCATTGCTTTGATACATCCCGTGCTTTGACCTGCTAACCTATCAAAAGGCGCAGGCGTATTACAGGTAGTCATCAGAATATATCGTTGTGATGACGATAACTTAGGCTTTGGTATCATGCTACGATTATCATCATAGATGGCTCCTGCCAGCCTATCGAAAAGATTTTTCACGGG